>OGXQ01000096.1_pt1 | contig 59563 bp, 77 predicted proteins | sample 1576291 | NCBI WGS metagenome assembly OGXQ01 (sample SAMEA3541575, study PRJEB24748) | human gut metagenome | biome: human gut; feature: human-associated habitat; material: faeces | place: China | collected 2012 | reverse complement strand
AAAGTGTTGGTGATGGACGAGCCGACATTCGGACAGGATTTCAGTACGTGGAATGAAATGGTCAAGCTGATCGCCGCCATCCGCGACCAAGGCTCGTGCGTGATCATGGTGACGCACGATGAGGCGCTGGTGGATGCGCTGGGCGCACGACGTGTGATGTTCGAGGAGGCGAAGGCATGAGTGACGTGGTAACCGTCAGCCCGCAGGAAACGCGCGTGGAGCCGGTCAAAGCCTCATCGCCCTCATGGTTCATCGCGCGCATCACCGCGGTCAGTCGCATCATCGGTGCGCTGTTGCTGTGCATTCCGATGTTCATCAGTCTGGATGCGGTATCCGCATCCACGGCGCTCGGCATCGAATTCGTGCTGCTGTGGATTGGTGGCGTGGCTCCGTGGACCGTATGCCGTAAGACCTGGCCGGTATGGATCGCCGCCGCCGGCAGTTTTATCTCCGTGTTCCTCTACGGCCGCACCTCGGGCGAGATCCTGTGGCAGGGTGGCTGGATTGTGATCAGCGAGGGATCCATCAATCTGGCCATCGCCACGGCTATCAGGGTGGCGGCCATTGCCGTACCCGGCGTGATTCTGGCCCTGGGCCTCGATCCCACTGATTTGGCGGACGGTCTGGTTGAGATTCTGCACTTCTCACCGCGATTCGTATACGGCGGATTGGCCGGATTGCGCATGTTTACGCTGCTGCAGGAAGATTGGCGCGCACTCGGCTTGTCCCAGCGTTCGCGCGGCCTTGGTGACGGTAACGCCATCGCCCGTGCCCTCTCCCAAGCGTTCGGACTGCTGGTGCTCTCCATCCGGCGTGCCACCAAACTTGCCACCGCCATGGAAGCGCGCGGCTTCGGCTCCGGCGCCCCACGTTCCCAAGCCCGCATCTCGCGTCTGAAGCCTATCGACTGGATCTTCTACGTCATCTGTCTGGCCGTCCCGCTGGCCTCCATAGGCGTAGCCGTCGGCACCGGGAATTGGCACTTCGCCTTTCAGGGTGTCTGAAAGGCGGCAGACTGGCACAGTGCCTTTCAGGGTGTCTGAAAGGCGACAGATTAGCACAGTGCCTTTCAAGGTGTCTGAACGCCTTATGATGCCCCCGCTGGCGGGGGCTGTCGGCGTAGCCGACTGGGGTGGTTCCAGCCTCGACCACCCTCAGTCTCGCGACTGACGTAATGACCCGGCAGTAGGGTAGTGGCTATGCCCATCAACGCCCAGATTCTTGATAATCCGAAATCCGACCGCGTGCGCCGCATCGCCGATCTGACCCGCGCCAAAGGCCGCGAACGTTCGGGCCGTTTTCTTATCGAAGGCCCGCAATCCGTGCGCGAGGCCGTCACTTGGCGGCCGGACGTGGTGCAGGACCTGTATGTAGAGGTTTCGCAGGCGCTGGAACATCCGCGTATCATCTCCTCCACGTTGGAGAAGATCGTCGAAACCTCGCAGGATGCCACGATTTATGTGCACTACTGCACCGGCGACGTGATGCGCCGCATCAGTCCGGACGCCCAAGGCATCGCGGCCGTCGGCAATGCCGAGTCCATGCACGCCGGAGCCGATGACGTCGAACTTGGCAAGAACGGTCGGGCCCCGCAGATTGCCGCCTTCTGGCAGGTGCGCGACCCGGGCAACGCCGGCACCGTGATCCGTGCGGCCGATGCGGCCGGCTGCGACGCCGTAATCTTCGTGGACGACTGCGTGGACGTGCTGAATCCCAAGGTCATCCGCTCCACCGCAGGCTCCCTGTTCCATCTGCCGGTACTCGCCATGAGCACCGACGAATTCTTCACCTGGACAGGCGACCATAATATGGACGTCTGGGCCGCCGACGTATACGGCACCGAAGAACGCAAGCCGGAAAGCCTGCCCGCAGTACTGGCGGACAAGGCGGCGGTCGAGGCTCCGAAAGCCGTGCTGTTCGGCAATGAGGCGCGTGGCTTGGAACCGGACATCCTCACGCGCTGCGGCCGCATCGTCTCCATCCCGCTTTATGGCAAGGCCGAATCGCTGAACCTCGGCACCTCGGCCGCGGTGATGCTGATGTCGCTGTCTATGTCGGGTCATGTTGAAAGAATGTGAAACCGGTAAAAACGCTGTGAAACGCTGAGAAAACATCAGACGAAAGGGTTCTCGTGGCAGAACAAATGGTGTTCGACGCCGACCAGGTGACCGCTGAGGTTGCCGAGGGCATCGAGAAAATCCAGAACGCCTCCAACCTGGAGGAGCTCAAGGCCATCAAGACAACGTACGCAGGTGCCGATTCGGCGATGACCAAGGCCAGCAAGGCCATTGGCTCCCTGCCCGCCGACCAGAAGAAGGAAGCCGGCAAGCTCATGGGCAAGCTGCGCGCCGACTTCGGCCGCGCCTATGGTCCCAAGGAGGTCGAGCTCAAGGAAGCCGCCGAGAAGGCCGCGCTTGCCGCCGAAACCGTGGATATGACGCTGCCGGTGAGCCGTAAGCCTCTGGGCGCCCGTCACCCGCTGCCTAAGCTGATGGAGGACGTCGAGGACTTCTTCATCTCCATGGGATGGCAGATCTCGGACGGTCCTGAGGTTGAGACCGAATGGTACGACTTCGACGCGCTGAATTTCGGTCCCGACCATCCGGCCCGCCAGATGCAGGACACCTTCTACGTCAAGGGCAACCAGGCCAAGGACGCCGCGGGCTTCGTCGGCTCCAACATGGTGCTGCGCACCCAGACCTCATCCGATCAGGTCCGTGGACTCATCACCCGTGGCGTGCCGCTGTACATCGCCTGCCCTGGCCGCGTGTTCCGTACCGACGAACTTGACGCCACCCACACCCCGGTGTTCCACCAGGTGGAGGCCCTCGCCGTGGACAAGCATCTGACCATGGCCGATTTGAAGGGCGTGCTCGACAAGCTCGCCGTGGCCATGTTCGGCCCGGAAGCCAAAACCCGTCTGCGCCCGAGCTACTTCCCGTTCACCGAGCCGAGCGCCGAACTCGACCTGTGGTTCCCCGACAAGAAGGGCGGCGCCGGCTGGCTCGAATGGGGCGGCTGCGGCATGGTCAACCCGAACGTGCTGAAGTCCGCCGGGCTCGACCCGGAGGTCTACACGGGCTTCGCGTTCGGCGTCGGCGTGGAGCGCACGTTGCTGCTACGCCACGACATCAACGACATGCACGACCTGGTGGAAGGCGACGTGCGATTCAGCGAACAGTTTGTGATGGGGGAGTGATTGACCCATGCCAATGGTTGACATTGATTGGCTCAAGGACCATGTCGAGGTTCCGGAAGTCCTTACGTACGAACAGCTTGCCAAGGATCTGGTGAAGGTCGGCCTTGAGGAGGAGGAGATCCATGCCTCCCAGGTCACCGGTCCAATCGTCGTCGGCTACGTGGTCGATGCGACGCCGGAACCGCAGAAGAACGGCAAGATCATCAACTGGTGCCACGTGGACGTCGGAGACCAGTACAACGAGATCGATGAAAACGGCAACAAGGTGCCACGCGGCATCATCTGCGGAGCTCCGAACATGGCTGCCGGAGAGAAGGTCGTCGTGACCCTGCCGGGCGCCGTGCTGCCAGGCGATTTCAAGATCGAGCCGCGCAAGACCTACGGCCATATCTCCAACGGCATGTGCGCCTCCGAGCGTGAGCTCGGTCTGGGCGACAATCATGACGGCATCATTCTGCTGCGCAACTATGGTTTCACGCCGGAGGAATATGAGAAGCTCCAGCCGGGCGATGACGCCATGCATCTGCTGCACTTGGATCAGCCGTTGCTGGAGATCAATATCACCCCGGATCGCGGCTACGCATTCTCCTACCGTGGCGTGGCGCGTGAATACCATCATTCCACCGGTGCCATCTACACCGATCCCGCAATCGACCTCGGCAAAAAGGCACCTGTCACCCAGGGGCTGCCGGAAGGTGTCAAGAGCGACATCGAAGTGATCGTCGACGACAAGAATCCGATTCACGGTGTGGTCGGCTGCGATCGCTACTACGCGCGCGCCGTGCGTGGTTTCGACCCGGCAAACCACACGCCGAACTGGATGCGTCGCCGCCTAATCCGCGCAGGCATGCGCTCCATCTCTTTGGCGGTGGACGTCACCAATTACGTGATGCTTGATCTTGGCCAGCCGATGCACGCCTATGATCTCGACAAGATTGAAGGACCCATCGTCGTGCGTCGTGCCAACGAAGGTGAGAAACTCACCACACTTGACGGCAAGGATCATGATCTGAGCGTCGAAGACCTGCTGATCACCGATTCGCCGAACGGGGAACGCGGTTCTCGCGTTCTTGGCATCGCCGGCGTCATGGGTGGTCTGTATGGAGAAGTCACCGCAGAGACCAAGAACATCCTGCTGGAATCCGCGCATTTCGATCCGGTGTCGATCGCGCGTTCCGCACGCCGCCACAAGATTCCGTCCGAAGCGTCCCGCCGTTTCGAACGCGGCGTGGACAACCAGCTCCAACCGGCAGCTGCCCAGATGGCGGCCGAACTCATGGTCAAGTACGGCAATGGTGAGCCGAGCGAGCATCCGACAGACTACAACACCGTCGGCAATCGTCGCCCGATTCTGTTCAAGGCGTCCGAAGTGGCCCGTGTGGCGGGACTTGACACTGATGTGAATACCATCAGCGACATTCTCACTGACATTGGATGCACCGTGGCCGGTGGCGGCAACGGCGAGTTCTCCGTGACTCCGCCGAGCTGGCGTCCGGATCTCAACGAGCCGTGCGACCTGGTCGAGGAAGTGGCTCGTTTGGTCGGCTACGATGAGATTCCGGTCACCGTGCCGCCGGCACCGGTCGAAGCCAAGGTCGGACTGACCGCCGAGCAGCTGCGCAAGCGCCAGGTGGCCGACGAACTCGCCGAATACGGCATGGTGGAGACCCTGAGCTATCCGTTCGTGGGCGACGAAGACTACAAGAACTTCGCACTTGACGCCGACGCCACCAAGAAGGTCAGCGTCGAAATTGCCAACCCACTGGCCGGCGATCGCCCGTTCCTGCGTCGCGACATCATCCCGACCCTCGCGCAGACCGTGCAGCGTAACCTGCGCCGTGGCGTGGAAAACGTGTCGCTGTACGAAATCGGACACGTCTACCTGTGGGATCCGAACGCTCCGGCCATTCCGGCATTGCCGGGTGCCGTCAAGCCGACCGACGAGCAGTTGGCCGCGCTTGACGCAGGCCTGCCGGACCAGCCGATGCACGTCGCCGGCATTCTGACCGGCAACGCCGTCGACTCCGGCTGGATGGGCGATCGCCGTGCCGTGGACTGGTCCGACGCAGTTGAAGCCGTGCAGCGTATTTCCGACCGCATCGGCGCAAAGCTCACGTTGGACCAGCCGAAGGCTGAGGACGTACCCGCGCAGTGGCATCCGGGCCGTGCGGCACGTGTGATGGCAGGTGACACGTTCGTCGGCATGGTCGGCGAACTTCACCCGCATGTCAACGAGGCGTTGGGCTTCCCGGCCCATTCCGCCGCGTTCGAACTGAACCTGACCGCGCTGTTCGCCACCTTGAGCGGCAAGCCGGTGCAGGCCAAGCCGATTTCCACCTTCCCGCCGGTCAAGCAGGATCTGGCCTTCACTGTGTCGACGGACGTCACCGCCGCCGAACTCGAGAAGACCATCGTCGAAGCCGCCGGCAACAGCTTGGAGAGCATCGACCTGTTCGACGTGTACACCGGCGACCAGCTGGGTGAGGGATTGAAGTCCCTCGCATACGCCGTCACGTTCCGCGCTGAGGACAAGACGCTGACCTCCGAGGACAGCGAAGCCATTCGCAAGCGCATCGTGGATGCGGCCGCGAAGCTGGGCGCGCAACTGCGTGCCTGACACGTCAAGTCCATCGAAGTAACCAAAAAGATAAAGAGGACGACATGAACGAACCGGAGCAGAACCAGCCGATCAACCCCGACGAAGGGCAGGAGGCGGCCGGGGCTGCTCCGGTTTCGTCGTCTTCGTCGTCGGACCAGTCGGCACAGCCGGAATTCGGACAGTACAACCAGCCTGAATATGGCGCGATGTCCAACCAGTATCCGGCGAACTACAATCCATACATGTATGGGGCTCCCGAACAGCCCAAGCCGGCGGACGATGCACAACAAACGGCGCAGCAGCCGCAGACGAATCCGTATATGCAGAACGGGTATCCGGCGAATCCATATGATGCATCGGGACGGCAGCAATCAGGCCAGCCCAATGGCTATCAGTATGGACCAAATCAATACGGGCCAAACCAGTATGGGCCGAATCCATACCAACAGCCCGGCATATATCCCATCAACCCGAATGATCCCAGCCAGAACCCCCTGTACGGCCATTGGGATAGCTATGCGATCATCTCGTTCGTGTTCGCACTATTCCTGCCGGTACCGGTCATCCCTGCGGTGATGGGCGCCATCGCCATGTGGCGTACCAAAAAACTGCATATGAAAGGCTACGCGCTTGGCGTGGCAGCGCTGATTATCAACGTGCTGTACACCATTGCGGTGATTTGGATGACGGTTCACGGCATTTCCACAGCCGATTTGTATAACCAGATGATGCAGTACATGTTCGGTGGCAGTGGCCAAAGTGGTGATTCCAGCTCGATTTCCGCCTGAAACCAATCTTTTTATGTTCGTCTGAACGGTCCCGTTACGGGCGGTGACCACTATCCGACACGATTGAACTGCATAATTATGCAATGTAGTGCATAAAGTGTATGCTGAATGTGTTTCAACGAGTCAAGGAAAAGAGACGTGACATGGCCAAATACACGGTAGCCGTGGCCGGCGCGACTGGATACGCGGGTGGTGAGGCGCTGCGCATACTCGCGGCACACCCGAATTTCGAAGTGACCTGCGTCGCCGGACATTCTTCGGTGGGGGACAAGCTTGGCAAGCATATGCCGCACATTCCGCAGTTGGCGGACCTCGTGGTCGAGGACACCACGCCGGAAGTGCTCAACGGCCATGACGTGATCATCCTGGCATTGCCTCATGGCGCTTCCGGAGCATTGGCCTCCCAGCTTGACCCGAATGCCGTGGTGGTGGATTTGGGCGCAGACCACCGTCTTGAGGAAAAGAGCGCGTGGGACGCGTTCTACGGCGGTGACTTCTACCAGCATTGGACCTACGGCATGCCGGAACTCATCACCGGCGTCGCGGCTGACGGCTCCTACAGCCGTCAGCGTGAAGCGCTTCCCGGCACCAAGCGCATTGCGGGACCGGGCTGCAACGTCACTGCGACCACGCTGGCTTTGCAACCGGGCATTGCGCAGGGTCTTGTCGAATCGAAAGACATCGTGGCTGATTTGGTGGTCGGTTATTCCGGCGCCGGCAAGAACCTCAAGCGCACCAATCTGCTTGCGGCTGAGGCGTTTGGTTCCGCACTGCCGTATTCGGTAGGCGGTACGCACCGCCACATTCCGGAGATCCTGCAGAACTTCGCGCACGCGGCCGGCAAGAGTGCTGCGGAGGCGGACGATTACACCCTCGCCTTCACGCCGATTCTCGCGCCGATGGCGCGCGGCATTCTCGCCACCGTTTCCGCCAAACTTACCGACAAAGCGCTTGGCATGACGGATGCCGAGATCCGCCAGGTCTGGCTGGATGCATACGAAGGCCAGGATTTCATGGTGGTGCTGCCTGAAGGCGTAATGCCGGCCACCGCCAACATCATCGGTTCTAACGCGGCCCACATTCAAGTGGTCGTCGACCATCATGCCGGCCGCCTGCTGGCATTCGCGGCCATCGACAACCTCAACCGAGGCACCGCCGGGCAGTCCGTGCAGTCGCTGAATGTGGCATTGGGACTTCCTGAGGATGCAGGATTGACGAAGATTGGAGTGGCACCGTGAGCGTAACGTTCGCACAAGGTTTTTCCGCAGCTGGCGTGGCAGCTGGCATTTCCGCGGTCGAAGGCAAGAAGGATCTGGCTCTCGTGGTCAACAATGGACCGCTTGACGCCGCTGCCGGCGTGTTCACCTCGAACCGTTTCTGCGCGGCCCCTGTGCAGTGGTCGAGGAACATCGTATCCGACGGCCATGTGAAGGCCGTGATTCTGAACTCCGGCGGCGCCAACGCATGCACCGGCAAGCCAGGATACGAGCAGTCCAAGGCCACCGCTGAAAAGGTCGCCGGCCTCATCGGCGCCAAAGCCGAAGACGTGGCCGTATGTTCCACTGGTCTCATCGGCGAATTGCTGCCGCTCGACAACGTGCTGTCCGGCGCGGACAAGGCATTTGAAACCCTTGCCGATACCGCCGAAGCCGGAGCCGATGCGTCGCACGCCATCATGACCACCGACACCAAGCCGAAAACCGTCGAGCTGGAAGGTTCCAACGGCTTCCGTATCGGTGGCATGGTCAAGGGTTCCGGCATGATCGCCCCGCAGCTGGCCACCATGCTGTGCGTCATCACCACCGATGCCGTCGTGACCGCCGGACAGCTTCAAGCCGCCTTGAACGCCGGAGTCGAAATGTCGTTCAACCGCATTGACGTGGACGGCTGCATGTCCACCAACGACACCGTGCTGCTGCTGGCTTCCGGCGCGTCCGGCATCGAACCGGACCCGGACGAGTTCAACGAGCTTGTGGCCAAGGCCACCGCCTCGCTCGCCCGCCAGATCATCGGCGACGGCGAAGGCGCAAGCCATGACATCCGTGTCAAAGTTACCGGCGCGACCACCGAAGAAGCCGCTCTGGCATGCGGCCGCGCGGTCGCAGCGTCCAATCTGCTCAAATGCGCCATCTCCGGCAACGATCCGAACTGGGGCCGCATCGTCAGCTCCCTCGGCACCGTGCCGCCCGACGTCGCACCATACGATTCCGAAAAGGTCACGGTGGACGTCAACGGCGTACGCATCTGCGAAAACGGCGGAGCCGGACGCGACCGCTCCGAAGTGGACATGACCCCACGCGAGGTGCACATCGACATCGACCTGAACGCCGGAGAAGCGGAAGCGACCGTCTGGACCGACGATCTGACCCACGAATACGTACACATCAACGCTGACTACGAAAGCTGATCGAATAGGAATGGCCAAAGAACTCAAAGGACCTGGATTCCACTTCGACGTGCACACCGACCTGCGCGCCGACCAGAAGGCGGAAGTGCTTATCGAAGCGCTGCCGTGGCTGGAGGAATTCGCCGGACAACGCATCGTCATCAAATATGGCGGCAATGCGATGATCGACGATCATCTGAAAGCCTGCTTCGCCGAAGACATGGTGTTCCTGCGTCAGGTGGGACTGCACCCGGTCGTGGTGCACGGTGGCGGTCCGCAGATCTCCCAAATGCTTAAGGCCCTGGGTATCAAGTCCGAATTCAAGGGCGGATTGCGTGTCACCACTCCGGAAGCCATGGATGTGGTCCGCATGGTGCTGACAGGCAAGGTGTCCCGTGAACTCGTTGGCCTGATCAACGCGCACGGTCCATTCGCGGTCGGACTGTCCGGCGAGGACGGCGCCCTGTTCTCGGCCATGCAGCGCAAACCGGTCATTGACGGCAAACCCACCGATATCGGCTTGGTCGGCGACGTGGTAAGCGTCGACGCGTCCGCCGTGGAGGATCTAATCAACACCGGACGTATTCCGGTGGTCTCCTCCGTGGCGCCGAATGAAGACGATGCCACCGAAGTGCTCAACGTGAACGCCGACTCCGCCGCGGCCGCCCTTGCCGCGGCCCTTGGAGCCAGCAAGCTGGTCGTGCTGACCGACGTCGATGGTCTGTATGCCGATTGGCCGGACCGTGACTCCCTGATTGGCCGCATCGGCGTGGAGAATCTGCGCGATATGCTCCCCGACCTGGAAAGCGGCATGCGTCCGAAGATGGAAGCCTGCGTGCGCGCCATCGACGGAGGCGTTCCGCGGGCCCATATCATCGACGGTCGCAAACCGCATTCCATCCTGAACGAGATCTTCACCACCGACGGCATCGGCACCATGGTCGTGCCCGAGGACGGTATTGAAATGAGGAGTTCCTATGGCAACTGAACAACTGGAAACACTCGGCACTGAAGATGCCAAGTGGCTGGGAGAGTACTCCCAGGTGCATATGAACGTGTTTGGCACGCCCCTGCGCGTGATGGACCACGGTGAGGGCGCCCACATCTGGGATGTCGACGGCAATGAATATCTCGATTTCCTTGCAGGCATCGCCGTCAACGCACTCGGATACGCCCATCCGAAGTGGGTGAAGGCCGTCAGCGAGCAGGCCGCCAAGGCCGCGCATGTGAGCAACTACTTCGCCACCGAACCGCAGATCAAGCTCGCCGCCAAACTCGTCAAGCTCGCGGGCGCTCCGGAAGGTTCCCGCGTCTACTTCGGCAATTCCGGCGCGGAAGGTAACGAGGCGGCGCTGAAGCTCGCCAAGCTCTACGGGCGCACCCTGCCGGGCGCGTCGCCTGAGATCGGCGGCAAACCGGCACGCATCATCTCCATGACCCACGGTTTCCACGGCCGTACCATGGGCGCGCTGTCCGCAACGTGGAAGCCCGCCATCCGTGAGAAATTCGAGCCACTGGTACCGAACATCGAATTTGTGGAGGCCGGCAACGTCGAAGCCTTGCACGACGCTTTCGCCGAAACCGGCCAAGGCAAGTACGGCAAAGGGCCGGTCGCGGCCGTCATCATGGAGCTTATCCAGGGCGAGGCCGGTGTGATGCCGCTCGGAGCGGACTATGTGAAGGCCGCCCGCAAACTATGCGACGAACATAAGGCGCTCCTCATCATCGACGAAGTGCAGACCGGCATCGGACGCACCGGAGCATGGTTCGCCTTCCAGCGTGAGGATCTTTCCGGCGGTGTGACCCCGGACATCGTCACTTTCGCCAAGGGCGTTGGCGGTGGTTTCCCGATGGGCGGCATGATTTCCTTCGGCGCCGAACTGTCCGCGCTGTTCACCCCGGGTTCCCACGGCTCCACTTTCGCAGGCAATCCATTGGGCGCTTCGGCGGCATTGGCAACGCTGGGAGTCATCGAAGAGGACAACCTCGTGGACAACGCCGAAGAACGCGGCAAGCAGCTGCGCGACGGTATCGCCTCCTGCGATAATCCGCTATTCGTCTCCGTGCGTGGCCGTGGCCTGCTCGACGCCATCGAACTTGCCCACCCCTGCTCGCATGCGGCCATGAACTGGGCTTTGGAACACGGTCTCATCGTCAATGCGGTGGCTCCGAATGCGTTGCGTCTCGCCCCGCCGCTGGTCATCACTGCTCAGGACGTCGATCAAGCGGTGTCCATCCTCGCCAAGATTCCGTCCGACCTGCCTAACGACTGATCTCGGACGAACCCGAAGAATTTGAAAGGAGCCTCTATACCAATGGCAACCCCTGAACTGCGCCATATGCTGCGCGATGACGATCTGAACCACGAAGAACAGAAGCAGGTGCTGGAACTGGCCATCAAGTTCCACAAGAACCGTTTCTATCACCAGCCGTTCGCTGGCCCGCAGGGCATCGCCGTGATTTTCGACAAGCCCAGTACCCGTACCCGCTCCAGCTTCTCCATTGGCGTGGCCGAACTCGGTGGCTATCCGCTGGTCATTGACAAGTCCGGCTCCCAGCTGGGCCGTGGCGAACCGGTGGCCGACACGGCTCGCGTGCTTGACCGTATGGCCTACGGCGTGGTGTGGCGCACCTTTGGTCAGGACCGTGTTGCGGAAATGGCCAAGTACTCCACCCATCCGGTGGTGAACGCACTGACCGACGAATTCCATCCGTGCCAGATTCTTGCTGACTTCCAGACCATCGCGGAACATCGCGGCGGTGTAGACAACCTCAAGAACCAGACCATCGCCTATCTTGGCGACGCGGCCAACAACATGTCCAACTCCTACCTGCTCGGCGGCGCTGTGGCGGGCATGAACGTGCGTGTGGCAGGACCGTACGGATACCTGCCGGATCCGCAGATCGTTGCCGATGCCGAAGCGATTGCCTCTGAGACCGGCGGCTCCATCCTCGTCACTACTGATCCGAATGAGGCTGTTGCCGGAGCCGATTGCGTCTTCACCGACACGTGGGTCTCCATGGGCGAGGAAGCGGAATACGCTGTCCGTTCCAAGCCGTTCTGGGATTACCAGGTGAACGCCGAACTCATGGCCAAGGCCAAGGACGACGCCATCTTCCAGCACTGCCTGCCTGCATATCGCGGCAAGGAGGTCACCGCCGAGGTTATCGATGGTCCTCAGTCCGTGGTTTGGGATGAGGCAGGCAACCGTCTGCACGCCCAGAAGGCGTTGCTGACCTGGTTGGCCGGCAAGGCCCGTGGCGATGAAAGCCTGCTGGTCTGATGACTGACCACACTCCCGCGTTGCAGCGTCCTGCCACACGAACCGCTCGACTGAGCGCCATTGAGCAGGCGCTGCTGACGCGCATCGTCACCTCGCAATCGCAACTGTCGCAGATTCTCGCCGACCAGGGCATCGAGGTGACGCAGGCCACGCTGAGCCGTGATCTCGATGAGATTCACGCCACGAAGACCCGTCTTGCCGACGGAACCGTGGCCTACGCCGTCGGCAAACAGAACATTGATGAACATCCGGCTTCTAACCCGGACGCCAAAACCGAGCAGCAGATTAGCCGGGTACTGTCCGGACTGGTCACATCCGTGGCCGCGGCACGTAATCTCGTGGTCGTGCACACGCCATCCGGCGCCGCGCAATATGTGGCCAGCGTCATCGATAAGCAGCCCATCGAAGGCGTGCTTGGCACCATCGCCGGAGATGACACGGTCATGGTTATCTGCTCCGAGGATGATGTCGCCAAACGGCGTGCGCAATGGCTGCTTGATGTCGCTTCCAAAGCGTGAATAGCCATATAGTGGACACGACGCACCAAATATGCATAAATATACAGAGCTGTGCATATACTGATGAATAACGTTGGATGTTAGAAAGGGAAACCATGAGCGATCAGAATCGTCTCGTCCTGGCGTACTCCGGTGGTCTTGACACCTCCGTCGCCATTTCGTATCTGAAGGAACGCACCGGCAAGGATGTTGTGGCCGTGTCCCTCGACGTCGGCCAGGGCGGCGAAAGCCTCGAAACCATCAAGCAGCGCGCGCTGGCATGCGGTGCGGTCGAAGCCTACGTGGTCGATGCCCGTGATGAATTCGCCAACGAATACTGCATGAAGGCCCTGAAGGCCAACGCCATGTACGAAGGCGTGTACCCGCTGGTCTCCGCCATCTCCCGTCCGCTGATTTCCAAGCATCTCGTCCGTGCCGCCCACCAGTTCGGCGCTGACACCATTTCCCACGGCTGCACCGGCAAGGGCAACGATCAGGTTCGTTTCGAGGTCTCCATCGCCTCCATCGACCCGACGCTGAAGGCCATCAGCCCGATTCGCGACCTGTCTCTGACCCGCGACGTCGAGATCGCCTTCGCTAAGGAACACAAGCTGCCGATCGTGCAGACCGAGAAGAGCCCGTTCTCCATCGACCAGAACGTGTGGGGCCGCGCCATCGAGACCGGTTTCCTCGAGGATCCGTGGAACGGTCCGACCAAGGACTGCTACTCCTACACCGACGATCCGGCGTTCCCACCGGTCGAGGATGAGGTCGTCATCGAATTCAAGCAGGGCGTCCCGGTCAAGATCGACGGTCATGACGTCACTCCGCTGCAGGCCATCGAAGAGATGAACCGTCGTGCAGGCGCGCAGGGCATCGGCCGTATCGATTTGATTGAGGATCGTCTGGTAGGCATCAAGTCCCGCGAGCTGTACGAGGCTCCGGGCGCAGTGGCGCTGATCACCGCCCACCAGGAACTCGAGAACTGCTGCCTCGAACGCGAGCAGCACCGCATCAAGCGCGACATCGATAAGCGCTGGGCCGAACTGGTCTACGACGCGCAGTGGTTCTCCCCGGCAACCCAGTCCCTGAACGCCTTCATCGAAGACACCCAGAAGTACGTCTCCGGCGAGATTCGCATGGTTCTGCACGGTGGCCGCGCCGTCGTGACCGGCCGTCGCTCCGACAGCTCGCTGTACGACTACAACCTGGCCACCTACGATTCCGGCGACAGCTTCGACCAGAAGTCCTCCAACGGCTTCATCGACATCTATGGTCTGCCGAGCCGCGTGGCCGCAGCCCGCGACGTCAAGTTCGGCAACGGCATCGAGGTTCCGGAGAACAGCGTCGAGTAAGCATCATCCGGATTCACGTTGTGAATCGTCTTGATAATGGGGGAGAGCGTACCGTCGGGACCATCCTGACTGGTAAGCTCTCCCTCAGTCATATCTGCAAGGAGATTTGGAAAAATAATGACCGAGAGCACTACTAATGGTGAGCATCTTGCCCTGTGGGGCGGCCGTTTCAAGTCTGGGCCGTCGCCGGAACTCGCACGGCTGAGCAAGTCCACCCAATTCGACTGGCGGCTCGCCGATGACGATATCGCCGGTTCGCGCGCCCATGCCCGTGCACTGGGCCGCGCCGGACTGCTGACCGCCGATGAGCTGCAGCGCATGGAAGACGCCCTTGACGAGCTGCAGCGCCGCGTGGATTCCGGAGCGTTCGCTCCGATCGAGGATGACGAGGACGAGGCCACTGCACTCGAACGCGGTCTACTCCAGATCGCTGGTGACGAACTCGGCGGCAAGCTCCGCGCCGGCCGTTCCCGCAACGATCAGATCGCCGCGCTCATCCGCATGTGGCTGCGCCGCCACAGCCGCATCATCGCCAAAATGCTGCTCGGTCTCGCCGCAACACTGATCGAGCAGTCCGAAAAAGCCGGTCGCACCGTCATGCCGGGACGTACGCATATGCAGCACGCCCAACCGGTTCTGCTTGCCCACCAGCTCATGGCCCACGTGTGGCCGCTGCTGCGTGACGTGGAACGTCTCGCCGATTGGGATAAGCGCATCGACGCCAGCCCGTACGGCTCCGGTGCCCTCGCCGGCAACACCCTTGGACTCGAACCGGTGGCTGTGGCCCGTGAGCTGGGCTTCTCCAAGGTGACCGCCAACTCCATCGACGGCACCGCCAGCCGTGATCTGGTCGCCGAATTCGCCTTCATCGCCGCCATGGCCGGTGTCGATCTGAGCCGCCTGTCCGAAGAGATCATCATCTGGAACACCCAGGAATTCGCGTTCGTGCGTCTTGATGACGCCTACTCCACCGGCTCGTCCATCATGCCGCAGAAGAAGAATCCGGACATCGCCGAACTCACTCGCGGCAAGTCCGGACGACTCATCGGCGACCTGACTGGCCTGCTCGCCACCTTGAAAGGCCTGCCGACAGCCTACGCGCGCGACCTGCAGGAAGACAAGGAAGCCGTATTCGACCAAGTGGACACGCTTGAAGTGCTGCTGCCGGCATTCACCGGCATGGTCGCCACCATGGTCTTCGACAAGGAACGCCTCGAAGCCGAAGCCCCGACCGGTTTCGCCCTCGCCACCGACATCGCCGAATGGCTCGTCAAGAACGGTGTGCCGTTCCGTCACGCGCACGAGCTTTCCGGCGCATGCGTCAAAATCGCCGAAGACCGTGGCCAGGAGCTGTGGGACTTGACCGACGAGGACTTCATCAACGTGTTCAAGGACTTCCTGCCGGCGGACAAGGCCCCGCAGGTGCGTGAAGTGCTGTCCACCGAAGGCTCCGTCTCCGCCCGCAACGGCAAGGGAGGCACCTCCCCGCTGCGCGTGCGCGAACAGATCGTTTCCGCTAAGACCACCATCGAGCAGCTACGCGCCTTCGCCAACTCCGTGTCCGACGGTTCCGCATACAAGTCGCCCGAATCCCTGCTCAAGTAATCCCTATTAAGCAAGGAGCAAAAAGCGGTGCTGTTGACGCGCACGCAGATACGACGGCTGGTCTACGCGCACGGCCGGGAGATTCTGGAACATGACCACATGGCCATCGAAAGGGTCTGCTACCAGCATGGCGTGGTCACCACATTCGCCCATTCCATTCGTGTGGCTTGTCTGTCCGTCTGGCTGGCAGACAGACTGCACCTGTGGAATAGGGTTGATCTACGTTCGTTGATTCGCGCCGCTTTGCTCCATGATTACTTCCTTTACGATTGGCATGACTGGGACAACGGCACCCATCGGCTACACGGATTCACACATGGTGAAACGGCCATGCGCAACGCCATACGGGATTTCAAACTCAACCAGATCGAACGGGACAGCATCGAACATCACATGTTCCCATTGACTCCCTATCCGCCGAAGTACATCGAAGGATACCTTGTCACCGCGGCCGACAAAATCAGCGCCACGAAGGAAACGCTCTCTTTCGATCGTTTCGACAAACCCGCATCCGGACAACCGACGGACAGGAGCTGATGGCTGTGGCGCTCACACTCGAATATTTGTTCCTTTGGTTCCTGTTGTACGCCTTTATCGGATGGGTGTACGAGTCGGTTCTCGTGTCCGTTTCGGAACGTCGATGGGTCAACCGTGGTTTCCTCAACGGGCCGTTGTGCCCAATTTACGGATGCGGCGCGGTGCTTGCGATCGTGCTGTTGCATGACTTCACGAATCCCATCGAGATTTTCCTTATCTCCTCATTCGGCGCGAGCATACTCGAATACATCACCTCTTGGGGCATGGAAAAGCTGTTCCACGCCAGATGGTGGGATTACAGCCATTACCGATTCAACATCCAAGGCCGCATCTGTCTGCTCGGCGCAATCGTATTCGGATTCGGCGGAGTATTGATCATCGATGTGGTCCAGCCGCAGGTCGAACGGCTCACCGCCATGATTCCGCTGCTTGCCGTGCACATGATATGCGCGGTCGCCGCCATCGTCGTTATCATCGACACCATCGTCACCGTGGTGGGCATCGTCGGCCTGTCCGAGCGTCTCGCCAAATTCAGCGAAGCGGTGCAGGAGCGTGCGGAGAAGGCCGGAGACTCCTGGCAGTGGGGCAAAGAGGAATTCCGGGAAAAGATGCATGATTTGTCGGAATCGTCGCAGGAACGTGTTGCCAATATGCGTCAGCTTGTCTCTTCCGCGTTGAATTGGCAGCAACGTCGTATGATCCGCTCCTTCCCACGCATGCGTTCCACGGACTCCACCAAATACAGCAAGATCATGGAAACCGTGCGTGAGATGCTGCGCCGAAAGTAAGTTTCCACCGGCCACACGTGTCGTATAGCGTGTGTCCAAAAAACGATTTGCCCCGCCAACCTGCGTTGCGCACGCTGACGGGGCAAAATCCCTTTATGCATCACATCGGATAGGGGCTACGACACTTGCGATGTGGCCGACCCCTTGTAATCGGTGATGCCGGCACCAATGTTCGGATGCTGCGCCGAATACGCCTGGTCCACACAGTAGAACGCCAGAAGCACGACGGCCACAACGGTGAGCTTTCTTGTATCGATACGACTCAGCAAGTTGTCCAATGCAGGAGCCAGCAGATACACGATCGCCAAACCGCCCAAACCAAACGTCAGCAGACCCTCGGCACAGATACGACCATTGAGATTGAGAAAATAACCGGTGTAATCCCACCAGCGTTGTCCTCCGTGGGTCTTCTCCAGATACCAGGACGAGAAGTACTCCAACCCGCCACACAAGACCATGGCGGCCAGGAACTCGAACAAGGGCTTCTTCCTCAACTTCTTCAGCAGAATAAGGATAATCACTCCGCCGGTGCCATAGATCGGCAGCCATGGCCCATGCAGCGTGCCACGATTCACGAACGTTCCTTCGGAAATGAAGGCGAGGTTCACCTCCCATACCCATCCCACGAAACAGAAGATGAAGAACATCATGACCAGATTGACCAACGAATAGCTGCGGTCGGAGCTGACGGTGCGGGATTCGCGGAACCGGAACGCCATCGGCGCCGGAGCCAGACGACCAGGATAGATAGCGCCGTTCAGAATCTCCCTGCCGGTATCGATCTGGTGCAGTTGCTCGCGATACTCCTCATACTTGGTCACCGACCGCGCATGCAGGATACGCACGCCCAACCATTCGGACAGGAACCCGACGAAACCGTTCGGCTTGTCCACCGGAACAAGATTGCTGGACAAGTGCTCCACCGTTTCGGCAACATCACCATACGCGGCATGCAATGTCTCAGCGGAGGCCTTGCTGTGCAGGTATTCGTCGCTGAGCAGCTCGCTTCCCTCCAATCCCGAATCCTTGGACAATCCGCGCACATGCACGTAATATTCGACGAAAAACGCCGCGTTATAGCCGTTGGAATAGAAGATGCCGCTCAAGCCGAGCGTGAACAGATTGAGCAGCCACCAGCCAAGGAACGACAGGTCGGCCACGAAACACTCCCACTTGTGACCCTTCATCATGCGCCTGGACAGGCTGATGGCCTCCCGTGCCCCGATATTCGGATTTTCGGCGACGATGTAGGGCACCATACGGTAGGAATACGGTTTGATGAACGCGCCGATGATGGTGAACGTCCACAGGAACAGGAACACGTTCTCGAGCAGCATCACCTTCGCCATCGACAACCATTTGCGCGTGGTGATCGGGTAGAGGAAACGGCTCACGGGAAGTTTGTCGTAGGTCCGCCCCTCAAGCAGCATGCGCATCATGACCACCCGGTATGTCTGCTGGAAAACTGGAACAAATAGCGCTCGCCGACGCGCGCTCCACAAAAACGTTGGAATCAAGCCGTTTCCAGCGTACATATCATCGATACGCCATTTTGAAACGCGGGAATTTTTGACCAAAAATAGATTCATACGCCACAATTGGAGTGGTAATTCGAGTGGTAAAGCTCCACCACCTCAACCGGGGGATGTGTCATGGTCAGGAAGTTCGGCAAGATCGTCGTCAAGCCAAGCAAGGTCAATCCGAAGTGGATAGAGGCCTCCTATCTTACGCCCGTGGCCGCCTTTTCGGAATGGCCGGATCTGCCGAACCGCCAGACGGCCACCTTCCCCTGCACGCAGGACGGCAGGGACGAGGCCGCGGCATGGCTGACCAGGGCGAGACGGCGCATCGAGGCCGACGTGTGGGAGCCGGAGCGCATCGCCAAGCGCAAGGCCAAGGACACCGCCCTGACATTCGGCGAGTATGCCGCGAAATGGCTGGAGACGCGTGAGGGCGAAGGACTGCACGCCAACACCATCTACGGCATCCGATGCACCGTCAAGAGGCTCACGGCCGTCTTCGGCGACATGCCGATCGGCAAGATCACCTCGGCCGACATCGAGCGCTATGCGGCCACACTGCCGAAGGACCATCCATACGTGGGACGGGAGCTGCTGTCCAGGCTCCGTCAGATCCTCGACGCCGCCGCGACCCCGGACCAGGACGGCATCGCCATCATCGCCAAATCCCCATTCGCCATGCCGGTGCGCAAGCCCGCGCCCAGGGAGGAGACACCCGCCGCCACACCACAGCAGCTCCGGCGGATCCACGACGCCATGCCACGCAAATTCCGGCTCGCCATCACCCTCGCCATCTCCTGCGGAGGCCTGCGCATCGGCGAGGTCTGCGCCCTCCAACGCGGCGACATCGACCTCGACAACCGTCTCATCCACATCCGCCGCACCAGACTCACCCGCGCCCGCGTCATCGCCGGGCCGCCGAAGACCGCCAGAAGCAAACGCACCGAACCAATCCCCGAAGCCGTCATCCCCGAAATCCGCGCGCACCTCGCCGAATATGTGGCCGACCAGCCGGACGCATGGATATTCCCCAGCCCGCTGGACCATGACAGGCCGATCAGCACGGACGCCATGCGCGACGCCTACGTCAAGGCGAGACGCGCAGCCGGACGCGAAGACCTCCGATTCCACGACCTCCGCTCCACGGCACTCACCATGCTCGCCCAACAGGGCGCCACCGTCCGCGAACTCATGGCCGCAGCCGGACACAGCACCGCCATCATGGCCATGCACTACCAACGACTCAGCAAGGACAGACAACGCGCGCTCGCCGACAAGGTGGCCGCCAGCATCGCCACGCCTCAGAGTGACGCCACAGTCTCGACCGAGAGCGACAAGGACAGGGAGATCGCCAAGCTTCGCGCCCGCCTAGCCGAGCTGGAGACGATGAACAAGTAGTAGCTATTTGAGATCAGCGTCTCCGTCAGCGGGACAGTGCGCCATTTCCTCGCCATCGACGGTGAGTGCGAGCATCCAGGTTGGATTACCATCCTTTTGATGGATCATCGTGTCTGGGATGGTGGTCTCGAATGTGGCATCGTCGTCCGAGAAATTCCATCCTGGATACTCATTGCTGTCATTCGTCGACAGGTTGGTTATCTCCTGCTTGGTCTCGCCGGACTCCGTGAAATCGGTGAGATTCACCTGATACCAAGTTCCATTGGATCCCGGATTCTTGACCATAAGCGTGTATGCATAGAATTGCTTTGCGTCCAACGCCTTGACATTATCGAACCCGTCGATCGAGATGCCAAGGTCCTGGCCAATGGTTTCCACTCTCGCCGCCGGCATCAGATCGGAATCGCCATCGCAAAAACCTGACAGCCCGCTCGCCAGAGATTTTTCCTCGCCATCGTCGGAGGCGTCTTGCGAATCTTTCGCATTGGAGGATTGGCTATCGGCGCTCGCCGACTGGTTTGACGCAGTTTGACTGCCGCATCCTCCTGTCGGCGAGATCGGCAGCATGATGGCTAGAGCCGCGACGATTGCTTTTCTTGTGATTTTCATCTTCTTCTCCTTCTTCTTTTTATGGAAGTCTACGCTTCCTCCGTCGCGCACTCGCTGAAGCGCCAGGGAAAGAAGAACCCCTGTCGCGAAGTGGCGGCAGGGGCTTGTTGCGTCAGAGGATGTCCTTTGCTGTCTCGTCAATCGGTTTGTCGAGATAGTCTGGCGCGGCCTGTTGCTGCACGCGTCTGAGGATTTCCCTGCTGAGCTCGAGCATTGTGAATTCCTCGATCGGGTGCACGCCGGCGGCGCGGACGTCGTCCTGCGTCAGCGTGCCTTGCTCGACCAGCGCTTCGATCGGATTGCGGCCATATGCTCTTGCGATGGTCACGGCATCCTCGGCGGTGAATTCACCTTTGGTCCATTTGCGATGGAATGTGGTCATCGGGATGCCGGCCTTCATCGCAATCTCTCGGTTGCTCGCGCCTTCGGCGATCTCCTGCACCCATTCCTCAAATGATTTTTTCATGTTCACCTCCTTTCCTGATTTTCCGTTTATGGAAAATACTGTACCACATTGAGTTGCGCAATCGTTCCATTAGTGGTAATTTGTATTCCAGAAACGGAAAACCTTAGAAAGGACGGATGAAAATGGCAGACGAAAAGACACTGCAGACACTACGAATCTCTCCCGGATTCCTCACCAAGCTCCAAGAAGAACGCAGCCTGAGTCACGACGCGTTCCTCGCCGCCTGCGGACTCGACGAGCAGCGATATGACGAGCTCTGCAACGGCTCGTGCCCCTCCTATCTGGAATTCTCCAGAATCGTCGACGGATTCGGCCTTGAATCCGGAGTCCCAATGGCCCCCGTCGCGCTCGCCGACGTCGCCTGAGAAGGGACACGCCATGCAGGAATCAACCACCATCGACCAGCCACTCCTCGACCACGTCGCGCTCGCCCATGAGATTGCGAAGGAAGCCGTCCGGCAGACGGCGTACGCGCCACGTTGGGTCAGCCTCAAACAAGCCAGCGACATGCTCGGCGGCGTCGACAAGAAGACCCTCCGCAAATGGGCAAGGGCCGGACGCATCAAGATGCGTCAGCCAAGCGGATACCACGGCAAGCTCATGGTCAGCGTCGCCAGCATCGAGGAATTCGATGCCAACGCCGGAACACGACGACACTAAGGACAGACAACAATGCGCAAGGAAACCAAGAAGCCGCAAAGCTCATACGCGGTCGCCGTCGTTCGCGACCGCAGTTGTGGCGACGACGTCCAGGCCGCACGAATCAGCATCATCACCGACGAAAATCACCTCGCCGGCGTGACAGTCAGCCGCGCAACACCTGTACCAGTGCACGGCCGAATACGAGGAAGAGGTGGGTGCGTGATGACCGACAACAACTGGCGTACCGATACCCCGTGGCCTGACCCATGGGAAGAAAAGGAGAACAAATGAACGACATCCGCAAAGCCTGCGTCGAAGCGATATTCAGGGGATTCGAGAACGAGGGCGACGCCATCCGTCCGGCCTATGCCGACGGGTGGAGCGACATCGAAGCAAGGCGTTCGCTCGGTCACATCGTCGGATACGTCGACCTCGACGTGGCCGACCTCGTGGACATCGTCATCGACACCATCAACAAGGAGCTGTGATGGAATCAATGCCTCTGGCTGTTGGTCAGGCACTGCTCGACTTCGTCGTTGCGTCTGGCGCCGAGCTCCGTAGTGTAAGCGACGTGGACCGTCACACGACAGGATCCACATCCGATGAACGCGAAGCCGGGTTGGGAGTTCAGACGGTCGATACCGGCCTGGTCTTCGAATATCTGCTTGGAGAAGAACTCGCTTTCGAGCGCGACCTCTCCGAACGGCGCAACCTCGTCGACGTGCCGTTGCGCAACGGTCTGGTCTTTGAAACGGACGAACACGGACACGTCTCGTGCCATGTCGGGGCAATCGTTGACAAGGAAGACGGTCGAGGTTTCTCCATCGTATTCGACCCGCCACTTGTGGACCGTCTGGTCGGCGGTGACGGACAACGCCCGCTGGCTGATCGAGTTCGCGTCTGCAGCTATCTCGTTCGCCTTTCCTGCAAGGCGGTTGGCCTGCTCGGCGGCACGCTTCGATTCGACGGCGATCCGGTTGGCTTCCTCAGCCGAGCCGTTCGCCTGCTCCGAGAGCTTGTTGCCATGGCGCGCCTGGAACAAGGCGACACATCCGGAGACACCGCCAACCAATCCCGTGATGGCGCCAACGACGCCGGTGATCGCATTGATGTCCATTCCACCGATTCTATGAACGGAGGCGAACGATGAAGGTTCTTGCCCTCGTCATCCTGCACCAGCTGCTGTTCGCGGTGTGGTTGCTGGCCATGTGGGTGCTGTATTGCACGCCGGCGTGCACGCATCCGATCGAACATCTCATCGCCGCGCCGTTCGCGGTGCTCATCCCGACGGCCGTCATCATGCGTCGCCTGTGCTCGGACCCCCGCTTCATGCGATGGCTGGACGAGCAACGGCAGTGAAGGACTTGGGCGGTTCCGCACACATTGCGGCATGGACGTGGTTCGTCATGCGCGGCCATGCCGGAACCGCCCGCGCGTCAAGGAAAAGACGTTAAAACCAGCCGGACGGGTCATCTTCTCTCTTCTCCTCCCGTCCGGCCTTCGCCGAGGCCCGCGACAGGATGCGGGCGCCATGGATCGGCGTGTTGAGGTCACGTCGGCGGATGGATGCGCGGTTCGAATCCGCGCCCCGGCACGACATCAATCCAAAGGAGGCAAACGTTGCCAAGCAAAACACCAAGCAGGCCGGAGGGCGAGAAGTGGTTCGAATGGCCGCTCACGCCCGCCAGCGTCGGCATGACGGCCGCCGAACTGATCGGCGAACTGTACGAGACCATCAGCGCGCTCAACCGCGACCGTGGCTGGAACCTCACCATGGTCGCGCCGGCGCGCTTCGGCGAGATCGTCATCGACCGCGAGGCCGGATGCCTGCGCGCGAAATGCGCGTGGAAGGCCAAGGATCCAAGCCAGCTCGGCCCGGAACCGGCTGGATATGTGAAGGGAGCCTGACATGGCCATAGGGGAGACCGTCATCACCATCGTCGGCAACCTCACCGCGGATCCGGAACTGAGGACCACCGGCCAGGGCGCGCAGGTCGCCAGCTTCACCATCGCAAACACCGCGCGCGTATACAACAAGCAGACCGGCCAGTACGAGGATGGGCCGGCGCTGTTCATGCGCTGCTCGGCATGGCGTGACATGGCCTCGCATTGCGCGCAGAGCCTTGCGAAGGGCATGCGCGTAATCGCGCAGGGACGCCTCCAACAGCATTCCTACCAGGCACAGGACGGCACCAACAGAACCGTCATGGAACTGCAGGTTGACGAGATCGGCCCGAGCCTGCGCTACGCCACCGCGCAGGTCAGCCGCATCAGCCGACAGCCGCAAGGTCCCGTCTACGGCAATCCCGCCGCGCAGACGCCGACCGTCAACACCGGCGCAGGCGGCTGGAGCCAACAGCCGGCGCAGACACAGCAACCCGCCCAGCCTCCGGCCGATGATCCGTGGGGCGCGCCGTCGGACGACCAGTCATCATTCGGAGGTTTCGGCAAGGCCGACACGGAACCGGATTTCTAAGGAGCAGCAATGAAAGCCAGCGAACAACAGGCGCTCATCCCGCAGGAGGCCACGCCCGACACACTCATCGACCTCATCGGCAAGACCCAGCAGGTCACCAAGTCCGCGGCCGTCGTGCTCAAGGCATGCCGCACCGTCATGGACACCAAAAACAAGCAGGAGCACATCGACAAGTGGGGCGGCATCCACGCCATCACCGAAGCCGTGTACGACTGCGCGGACCTCGCGCAGCGCATCCTCGACGCGGGACTGGCCATGGAGAACATGTGCGCGAAGCCCGCCACGTCACGGCAGATGATCCTCATCGACGATCTGCGCCGCAGTCTCGACATGGACGACGGCGACGTGGAGGCGACCGTCGATCCGGATACCGGTGAGATCGACTGAACCACGGAAGGAGCAAGAGAGATATGTGGTTCATCATCGACGACCAGATGGCCGACGACAGGCGCATCCGCCGCCTGCCGCTCGCCACCGTGGGCCTGTGGGTCAAGCTGTGCGTCATCCACTCCAAAGGCGTCTCGATGCAATCGAAGGACCCGTCGGCGTATCCCGGCCACTTCGACAAGCTCGACCTCAAGGACGCCGGCGGCACCATGCGCCAGCTCCAGCAGCTCATCGATGCGGGACTCATGGAGGAGCACGACGGCGGATGGCGTCCCGTCTACGCCGAAGGCATCTGCAGGGAGCCACGAGTGCTGACCGAAGAGCAACGCGAGGCGCGCCGAAAAGCCGGAAGCAAGGGAGGACGCCGCAAGGCGGCCAACCAGAAAGCCAAGCAAACGTCGGGCGACTTGCCGGAAAACAGCCAAGCAAACGGAGAGCAAAACGGTAGCAAACCTTCTAGCAAGTTGCTAGGGGACAGCCAAGCAAAAACATGGCATAAAACCGATACCTATACCGATATACCCTCTCCGACCCCTCCCGCCGGCGAACCGAAGCAACCCGCCACGCCGGAATCCGGCTTCGACCATTTCGCCGAAGCCTATCCCGGATCCGTCGGCGCGAAAGGCCGCAAGACCGAAGTCGAAGCCAGAGCCCTGTACGCGGCCATCGCCGGAAACCCCGTCCAGCTCGCCCGGCTCCAAGCCGCGCTGCGCCGCTACAAGCACGCCGTCAACGACGGCCAGATCCGCAGCGGCCACATCCCACGGCTCAACACATGGCTCCGCGACCAGTGGGAGACATGGGCGCCGGAACCCATCACACCCACGCACCAGCACAAGCACACCTGGACCTGCGAACACGTCCACCAGCTCATGGATCCGCACGAGGACGAATACGACCACACCGGAAGCCTCCGCAACGGCAACCCAAGCGAATGGTGGAAGGCATGCCAGGCGTGCGCAGACGAACTCAACAACCAAGAAACCAGCAAGGAGAAGCAATGAGCAGCTACCAAAGCAACCAGATCAAGCTCATCAACACCAGCCTCATCGACCCCCACCCCGACAATCCACGAAAGCAGATCGGCGACGTGACCGACCTAGCGGCCAGCATCAAGGCCAACGGGCTCCTCTCGCCCCTCTCCGTCGTGCCCCACGGCCAGCGTTATCGCGTCATCGCCGGACACCGCAGGCTCGCCGCATGCAAACAGGCCGGAACCGGCGCCGTCCCGTGCTTCGTGCTTGACCTCGACCCATTGCAGCAGCTCGAGGCCATGGTCACCGAGAACTGCCAGCGCGAACAGCTCACGACGATGGAGGAGGCTGACGCCATCCAGGGCATGCTCGACCTCGGAGCCACCACCGCCGCCGTGGCGCACAGGCTCGGCCGAAGCGCCGACTATGTGCGTGACAGAGCGAAAGCGGCGAGCATCAAGGCGGACGTCAGGAAGACGCGCGACGACTTCGACCAGCTCACCATCGGCCAACTCGTGGCCATCGCACGATACGACGGCCAGCCGGACCGTCAGGAACGCCTCGCGCACGCCGCGGGGACCTCGAACTTCGACTACATCCTCCACAACATCGAAGTGGAAGATCGCCGGAGCCAGTGGTTCGCCGATGTCTCCGCGCTCCTCGCCACCGGCACCACCGGTCTCAACGTCATCGAGGATCCCGGAGAGACCTTCTCGGATTCCGAATGGCATTACTCCGGCGCCATCTTCCCCGCCGCGGACACTCCGGAAGAAACCATCGAAGAGCTCCGCAAGCAGAATCCAGACGCGGTCTCCGTCCATGAAGTGACGCAGACGATATACCTCTGGGATCGTCGTGATGCGGCCGCCGAAGCCGAAAAGGAAGCCCAGCGAGCCGCCGAACAGGCCGAACGCGACGCCCGACGGCACGTGCTCGAGGAATACGCCGCCACGACGGCTGACAAGCGCATGGCATGGCTCCACGGCCATCTCCATGCCATCAAGCGCGCCAAGCTCATCGAGACCACGGCAAGGCTCGGACTCCTGCAAACAATTGACCCGGACCCGACCGGCTTCACCAAAGACCTACACACCTGGAACGACGCCGCATGCGCCCGGGAACAGTTCGCCGCCATCGCCGGCATCAAACCGGAACAGGCGCTCGCGGAACTCCACACGCACCTCGACTCACCGGACTGGCCGACATACGCGGTCATGATCCTCACCGCCAGAATCGAATGGTTCATCAGCCCAAATGACTGGGACTGGAGTGGCGACGACAACGTCAGCCGCCGCATCCCCGGCTATTACCTGATCCTCCAAGACCTCGGCTATGAGCCATCCGACGACGAGACCGAACACCTCGACCAGCTTGTTGCCGCCATCACGGAAGAAGACGAGGAGGAAGACGAATGACCAAGGAACAGATCAACAGACTCGCCCAACTCATCACCGACACCGCGGAAACCGCGGCGAACATCGAACTCCAGGCGCTCGCCGGCGGCAAGGCCGATAACGGCATCGCCGCGATGGCCTCCGGACTAAGAACGAACTGCACTTCATGTCTGGTGCTGGTCAACGGCCTGATGCAGGAAGGAGCGCGTTGTGAGTGAGTTCGAGGACTCGAAGCGCATCGCTTTGGAACGCCAGGGCTGGCATTGCCTGCGCTGCGGGACGAACATCCACGATCCGGCTCGCTGGCCTGGACGTTCCGGCCATCACCGTCAATTGCGCCGCGCGGCGGATCCGGATGTGCGGCACAGTCCCGCCAACATCATCGAGCTGTGCGGCTCGGGAACTACTGGCTGCCACGGCTGGGTCCACCAGCATGTGGCAGAGGCGGAGCGGTTGGGATTGATCGTGCCGCTCGGCAGGGATCCGCGCAAGGTGCCTGTGCTCGACTGGGAGGGCCGGTGTCTCCGGCTCAATCAGGACGGGACCGCCACCACGCTCACCCAGACCGAAATCATCCTCCTCCAGACGAAAGGAAACCGATAATGAACGAAGAAGCGGCCAAGCTCGACGCGCTCCTGTGGCTGGACTTCGAGACCACCGGCATCGATAGGGCATCGTCCATCCCGCTGGAAGTCGGCATGGAATGCACCGACGTGTTGGGCGAACAATCGTTCGGATCACTGACGCGCATCATCCGTCCGGCCAGCCTGGACCTGCTGGATATGAGTCCTGTGGCGTTCTCGATGCACACCGACAACGGACTCCTGCTCGAGCTGCTGAACAGTTCGTTTCGCAATGACAGCATCGGCGCCGTGGCCAACGCGGTCGAGGAATATCTTGACTCGCTCTCGCAGCGGTTCACGCTCATCCCGGCGGGAACAAACGTGGACTTCGACATGGTTTTTCTGGCGCGGCTGAACCTGCGGCCAAGCGCATGGCTGAGCTATCGAAAGTTCGACTTGACCACGCTCCGCCGCTACCTCACATTCCTGCAATGCCCGGAAGACCCATACAAGGACCACCAAAGCCCACACAGAGTACGCGACTGCATCCAACGCGACATCAATGACTACAGGAGGTACCGCGAACTCCTGAAAGGGAAGTGGTGATGGACGTCGCAGCCGTGATCCTCCTCATCTCCGCCATCCTGATCGGCTGGATGGCCAACCGGCCGTGAAACCGCCACACACTGAAAGGAACCTGAATGAAACAGACCATCAACCGCATCTCCAACCGCGTCGGCGACTGGTTCGCCACGCTGTTCGCCTTCGCCGCGCTGCTGCTCGTGCCGCACGCCATCATCCGGCCGATCATCGGCTACGGCCTCCACTACTGGATCCCCATCCAATGGCTCGCACTGCACGCCGCGCTCATCATCCTCGCGCTCTGCATGGCGCTCGCAGGATGCGGGAGCGCGTCGGAGCCTTCGACGCCAGCGCGTGCGGTCAGGTCCATCGAATCGCAGTGCTCCCAGGACGAAGACGGAGGCTTTCGTGAATGCGTCATCACCCTGACCGACACGAGGCAAGTGGACTGCGTCGTTTACTCGGGCTACAGGAGGGGCGGACTGTCATGCGACTGGGACCATGTGAGCGGAGCGGACAAGGATCCTGAGCGATGAGCTACCAGGAAATCCATGAGCTGTTCGTCGTCTGCGACGAGTGCCACACAAGCCTTTCCGTCTATGACGCGACCTTCGAGGACGCCGACGACGAGGCCGCCGACCACGGCTGGCAATGCGTCGAGCTCCAAGGCAGGCACTACTGTCCGCTCCACTGGCACGTCGAATGCCATGACTGCGACGTCACCGACAGTGGAGCGCCCGACGAGCTGGAAGCCGATGGGTGGCACATCGACCGTGACTATCCGTGGGACAGCCTCTGTCCGAACCACCGTCATCTCTCATGCCGTGAATGCCGCAAGTGGGATGTCGGACCTCTGCATCGGCTCGAATACGAGGGATGGCAAGTCAATTCCATCGACCCCAACGCCAGCCTTTGCCCGGAATGCGCCAAAACCAAGAAGGAAACAAAATGAGAAACAGTGAAGCAAACATCGCCATCGACGTGCTCAACAAACTCATTGCCCAGGAACTCGAGGCCGCGAGCGCCGGAATGCGTTTTGGCGATCGACCCCTCGAGGAAAGAGCGTCGATTCGATACCATGCCTACCTCACCGCCAGGGATGAGATCAGGAAGGCGCTCGCCGATGCCGTGGAGGAGCGTGATGCGCGTAACCCGTTCCAGTGCCGGCGTGATGAGTTGGTCACGCAGGATATGCATACGTGCGATCTGTGTGGCAGGCGGGTGTCCAGTCCGGTCTATGCCGTGCATATTGCCTATATGGATCAGGCGAAGACCGCTTCGGAGGTGTGTGCCGACTGCATGTGGCGGTTGAAGTTCAATCCGGTGAGGGCCATTTCGTTGGACATGTACAGGCTGTTCGAAAGGTGGTTGGACGAGCGGAAGGAGACGGAGCAGTGAGTTGGAAATTTAAGGTAGTGCCGCTCACATACACGACCGACAGGGACGCATGGACGCTCACGCTGAACAACGCCGGAACGCTCGAAAGCCTGCTTTCCGAGGGGTGGAGTGTGGTGCGGACCGACGTGCTGCCTGGACTCAATGGGAAAGGCGAGTACAAGGTGCCGCCGAACACATGCTTCGAACCGTCACTGCCGCCGACGCTCGTCTACATCCTCGGTAAGGAGGCGGAATGATGCACGGCATCAGTCGTAACAAACGGCGCTCGCCGCATGCATGCCGTAGCGCGGTCGGGATATTCATCTGCGCGAGCAATGGCATCGGTCCGGCGCAATACGAGGTCAGCCTGCGCAGGATAGAGCATTGCGTCATCTGCGGCAGGTGGTGGAAGATCTACGCCGTCTCGCCGTACCTGACCATCTGGGCCGAAGTGCCAGCCTGGATGATCTGGCTGTTCTGGCACAGCATCTGGAAGACCGGCCATAAATCATCCCACGGAAAGGAACCGGAACAATGAGCGAAGAAACACTCGAACCGCCACTGCCGCCGATCGACGCGCGCACCGAAGCCGTCGCCGAACGCCTGTTCGGACTCAAATGGGCACTCCGCAAGGACTCCACCGAAATCATCCACGAGGAATGGCGGACCGCACCCGAATGGATCCGCGACGGATACCTGCGCCAAGCCATCGAAGTGCTCGCCACCGCCGACCAAGCGCAACCCGCGAGCGCCGACGGATCCGATTATGAGGAGCGGATGCGCGTCGAATACCGTGAGTTGACCGCTCGTGCCGGCAGACTCAGGGACATGCTGCAGCGGTATGCGGATGGCACGCTCGACTTCGAGCCCACCTGCCCGATCAGCCTGCTGTCCCGTCAGCTCGACGTCATGGACGAATACGCGCTCATCCTCCGCCGTCGGGCCGGCATCGAGCATATCAGCCTCGGCGAGCAGCGCATCGACACGGCCACCAGGGACGTCCGATGAGCGACACGGCCGAACTGATCCCCGCCGCCATCCAAGGCATCACAGGCCTACCGGACGCGCTCGCCCCGTCAATGCGCCAGTTTGGCCAAGCCCTCACAAAAATCGGCAACCTGACCGCCGACCCCACGAACGAACCAACAAAGGAGAACAAGCAATGAGCAACGACATCGACAAAAGCGTGAACCGTCTCAACGCGGCCGAAACCATCCGCCGCCAGGCCATCGCACTGCAAAGACACATCAGCGAGGCGCTCGCCGACCTCCAAACCCTCAGCGGCAGCGAGGACATCCAGATCAGCCACGCGCTCACCATGGCCACCATCCAAGCATCCAAAGCACTCAAACAAGCCCACCTGATGCAGGACACGGCCGACATGCTCGACCAAGCCGACCAACGCGACGAGGAAAACAAAATCAGCCGCATGCTCATGCACAAGATAGCCCAACAAGGAGAATAAAAAGAGAGGCCCCACCAGCCGGCAGAACCTCCAAGAAACCAACCACAATTCTAGACGGAAGCGGGACCATCATGAACAAATGCCAGCAATGCGGAACCGAAGCGCAAACACCCCTCTGCAAAAACTGCGCCAAACACATGCGCCGACAAATCACCAGCCTCGCAAAAACCATCCCCGAACTCCGCGCGCTCGCCGACCGCAAAGCACACATCGGCGAGCGCGGTGGTGGTGTTCGTGGTGGTGAGCCTGGTCTGCCGGTGAGTGTGCATTGGCTGGAGGTGTATGAGGAGGCTGCGTGTTTGATGCTTCGGTTGGCTGGTTGCATCAATCTGAAGTGGATGTTGCTGCCGGTTGATGGGTGGCGTTCGGCGTATCGGGCAGTGTGCAGGTCGTGGTCGCGTGTGGTGTGTTCGCCGTCGGCTGGCGAGCTGGCTGATCGGCTGGACAGGATGCTTCGGCGTATCGACCGTTTGTGCACGCCTTCGGATGGGCGTGTGACTGTGGTGCAGTGTCCTGATTGTTCGGCGTCATTGGCCGTGCCTCAGGGGATGCGTGATGGCTGGTGTCCGGAATGTGGAGAGCGTTTGGACTTGGACATGCTGGTGTCCGGCAGGCTGGGGGAGGCCGGGCAGGCGGTCATGACCTGTTCTCCTGCGGAGGCCGCCGACTGGCTGACCGACCGTGCGGGCTTGCGCACCACTCGCAAGCAGGTGTCTAACTGGCTGGCTCGCGGCAGACTGTCGAAGGCGCGCAGGATCGGCCGTGGCGTGTGGGAATTCAATCAGGCCGAGCTGGTCGACACGCGGCTTGCGCAAGAGGGTGAGTCCGCGTAATCTGTAAGAGAACTTGCACCATGCCCGAAGGGTCTGGTGCTTTTCTTTTACCAATGCTTATAATCGTCGCTGTCCGGCATGGAGCCACTAGTAACCCTTGGAGCCGGCGCATCGAAGGACGTCGACCATGGCGGCGACACCCGTTGTGTCGGTAGCCCATGAATCGGGGGTGGCCAGCTGGGGGACCTTCGCGGGAGACGTACCCCAGACATGCCGGACGCTCCACCCGCCACCAGAGGCTGGAGGTGTCTGCCGTGAGTCTTCGCCGATGCGCCTGGCACAATTGCCCACAGCTTGTCCCGCAAGGGACGCGCTTCTGCAAGGCTCACGCTCACGCCTATGAGCGCGGGCGCGGCACGTCCGGCCAGCGTGGATACGGAGCCGCGCACCGCAGGGAGCGAGCGCGGTGGCAGGCGGCCATGGACTCCGGTGTTGTACCAGTCTGTGCGAAATGCAATCAGCCTGTGCTTCCGTCGCAGGCGTGGGATCTCGGCCACACTGACGACCGCAAGTCCTGGACAGGTCCCGAGCATCGAAGCTGCAATCGAAGAGACGGACAACACAAAGCGATCAGCCATCAAGAACATTGGCATTGACGACGGCGAGCGCCGTTCGATTCGTTCCGTTCGTCTCGTTCCGTTCGTCTGTTGCCTGAGCTGTTTGAAAGACGTGAATGATGTCGTTGTCGCTTTTCCGTTTGCGTTCGGCGTCGCGTCGGGCGCAAATGGAATGCGCTGAAATGCGTGTGAAACCGGAAATTTTTCTGTTCTGTTCTCGGCGAAGACCCCTAGGGGGGTATCCCTCGAGGTGGTTTCCAGACCGCCGGTGAGGGGACTCGCAAGTTCGCGGAGGGTTCAAGATTTTCGGACGGACGGTCGAACCGTAGATTTTCCGACGTGATTGGAGGTGTGCGATGGCCGGTCACGGAGGAGCCCGCACACGCTCCGGCCCGATGCCGGACCCCACGTCGGAACGCTCCGACCTGCGTGGACTTGGTGCCGACATCGTTCCGCTGTCGTCGAAGGGCTACCGCTACAAGCCGAAGGCGTTTCCGTTGAGCGAATGGGTTGTGTTCGACGTGTGGAAGGACGAGGACGGCATTCACAAGGAGCGCAACGAGGCGGCCACGGATGCGTGGAACAGCAGGGAACGCGCGCTGTGGGGGGACTTGTGGAAGCTGCCTCAGGCGATCGCCTGGCACATGCCGAAATACCGCTACCTTTTCAATACCGTCGCCTTGTACTGCAGGCAATTCGTGCTCTGCGAGACGGCGGACGCCAAAGCCGCCGACCGCGCCACATTGGCGCGCTACGCGGACACTATCGGGCTTACGCCACAAGGCCTCCGGCTCAACGGCTGGACGATCGTGGATGACGAGGAGAAACAGCCGAAACAGGCCGCATCGTCGAGCGGCAAGGTGATTCCGTTCAAAAGCGCCAAGACGCGTTATCTGGAGGAGCATGGTGATTAACGAGTCGCGGATGCGGACGATGCGTCAGTACAATCTTCCGCTGCTGCAAAAGGTGCGGACGGTTGGCAGATACGGCATGCCAATGCTTGCAAAACAGGACGTCACCCTCCCTGACGCGTTGATGGGCTTCAATTACGCGACCGGCAAAAAGACACAGTCAAGCAATTGCGGAATCCATTTCTTCATCGATGATTACCAGTTCCAGAGGGTCTGGAATCAGCCGGAAAGATATATATTGCCGCTCAAACGCTTTCAATGTGTGCTGACACCTGATTTCAGCACATACATGGACATGCCGGAAGCGATGAAGATCTGGAATGTCTTCCGGAGCCGTCTGGTCGGAGCATACTGGCAGGCCTGCGGGCTGAAAGTCATCCCAACGCTTCAATGGGCTGGCCCAGAGTCATTCTCTTACTGCTTTTCAGGCATTCCAAACAACTCCACCGTCGCGGTAAGCACTGTCGGAGTGAATGACAATCCGACGGCAGAGCTCTATTGGCGGCTCGGCATGCGATATGCGATCGACAGGCTCGAACCGGAAAAGATTCTCCTCTACGGAGATGCCATTCCGTTTTTCGACTTCGGCGCCACCGAAGTTGTCGCATTCGAAAACAGCAATGTGGAAAGGATGAAAAAATGGGCGGAAGAGGATCAAGCTCGGGCGCAGGCCGTGGCGGACATGGCGGCGGAGGGGGAGGCTCTGCCACTGACCTCTCATCCGTAAGCGACTCGGACCTCACCAAGATGATGCGCGACGCGGGAAACCGCATGGACACCGCATCGGAAATCATGCGGCGGACCGCGCACGGAGCCACGCAATACAACCAGCGCATGCCGGAAAGCGTCTTTCCAGAGGCAACCAAGGCGAACTACGACAAATACCAGGCAGCTTCCAAGGCATTCCGCACCGCCAGAGCACAGCGCGACAGAATCTCCGACGAACAGATACGCCGCCAACCAACGCAACAAACTGAACGCAGCAAAACGTTCGTGAACTCCTTTGGCGAAGCGACGAAGAGGGAAATCACCAACCAGACATACACGAGGGCGCAGAAACGCATATCGCGGGCGGTCTTGAGAAACATGGGACACTGACCGATTCGAGGTGATGGTTGATGCCAGGGACGCCGGAGATGCCGAAGTCGCTCGGTTTCCTGTTCGCCGACTGGATCGCCTGGCATTGCGTCGTCCCCAACGGATTCGACCTCGGAAAACCCTTCGAACTGGTCGGCTGGCAGCTGGAGAACGCCATCGACTTCTACCGCGTGAAGCCCGATGCCGTGTATGATCCCGCGCGTCCACGTCAGGCGGCGGCGTTCAAATGGCGTCGTGGCCAGATCGTCGGCGGCCAGAAACTCGGCAAATCGCCGTTCGGCGCGGCCGTGGCCGCGTTCGAAGGCGTCGGACCCTGCGTGTTCTGCGGGTGGGCCAAAGGCGGTGAGACGTTCCGCTGCTCCGACTGGGGATGCTCCTGCGGATTCGAATATCCGTATTCGGCCGGCGAGCCGATGGGCATGCCACGCAGAACCGCATTGATTCAGCTGCTCGCCACCAGTGAGGAGCAGACCGCTAACGTCTACCGTCCGCTTCAGTCCATGGTGCGCAATGGTCGGCTGTCCGATCTGATGAAGGTGCGAGAGGGCTTCATTCGTCTGCCTAATGGCGGGCGCATCGACCCTGTGACGGCTTCGGCGCACTCGAAGCTGGGTAATCCTGTCAATTTCGTGCTTGGCGACGAATCCGGCATCTGGACGCGTCGCAGTGGCATGTTCGAGGTCGGCGACACCGTCATGCGCGGCGCCATGGCCATGGATGGCCGCATGCTCGAGCTCACGAATCCGTGGGATCCGATGGACGCCAGTTTCGGCCAGATGACCTACGAATCCACCGCAACGGACATCATGAAATACTTCCCCCAGCACGACCCATCGCTCGACTTCGCAGACCCGAAGGACCGTCGCAAGATCCTCGAATTCGTCTATGCCGGATCGCCTTGGGTGCCGCTCGATCAGGTCGAGGCCACCGCGTCCGAGCTAATGGCCCGCGATCCTGCGCAGGCGCGTCGATTTTATGGGTGCGAGGTCGTCCAAGGCTTGGGCAGCTACATGCCGGAAGGCTTGTACGACGGGACGATGGTCGACCGCGAACCACCAAAGGACGGCGCCGAGATCTGCCTCGGCTTCGATGGCTCTCAATCCGGTGACTGGACCGCCCTGCGCGCGGAGACCGTGGATGGCTGGCGTTGGACGCCGGCCTACGGCCCATCCGGGCGTCCTGCATATTGGAATCCGGTCGAATGGGAGGGACGCATCCCGCGAAGCGAGGTCGACGCCTGCGTGTCCGAACTCTTCGACAAATACAAGGTGCAGCGTTTTTATTGCGACCCGCATCCGTGGGAGTCGCAGGTCGATGAATGGGCGTGCCGGTTCGGCGAGGACATCGTCGTACCGTGGCCGACCAACCGCATCGGACGCATGTTCGACGCGCTCACCCGTTTCATGGAGGACACCGCCGACCACAGCACGACGCACTCACCTGACCGCATGGCCCGCCTGCACATGATGGCCGCCAGAAAGGTCGCCAAGCCCGGCGACAAGTACGTGCTCGGCAAGCCGAGCGAAAACCAGAAGATCGACATCACCATGGCCGACATCCTCGCCCACGAGGCCGCATCCGACATGCGCGCGCTCGGCTGGAGCAAGGAAGGCTCGCCGGTCATGGTCTACGGCTGGTAAGGAGGCTGTTTTGGAGCTCATTCAGGCATCGAGGCTGTCCGACGACGACGCGAAGCTCATCAGAAGCCTCAACTACCGTCTCTCGCGGCTGCGCAGGCCGCACCGGCAATGGGACGACTACTACCGCGGACGCCAGGTCATCCAAAGCATCGGCATCGCCGTGCCCGCCGAACTCCGCGCGTTCGTGTTCCCGCTCAACTGGCCGCGCATCGTGGTCGACAGCGTAGTACAGCGCCAGCAGGTCAAATCCTTCTCCATGCCGGACGACGACAAGGTGTCGAACGAGCTTCGCGAACTGTGGGAATACAACAACATGGAATCCCAGCAGGTGCTCCTGCACACGGAGACACGCGTGCAGGGACACGGCTTCGTGTGCGTCGGAGCCAACCCCGACGACAGCAGCCACCCGCTCATCAGCGTCGAATCATCCAAGAACATGATCGCGCGCATCGACCCACGCACGAGGACCGTCGAATCCGCGCTCCGCGTCTACTACGACCCATGGGACAACGGCACGCCCGACTACGCGACCCTATACACGCCCGAATACACGCTCTGGCTGGAGAAACAGCACGGCAAATGGGCGATGACCGGCCGCAACGACCACCACCTCGGCATCGTCCCGGTGGTGCAGTTCCTCAACCGCCCACGTGCTGGCGACTTCCTCGGCGAAAGCGAGATGGCCGACGTCGTGCAGCCGACCGACATGGCCGCACGAGCCATCCTCGACCTGCAGATCGCCATGGAGACGCACGCAGTGCCCGGCAAATGGGCGATCGGAGTCACGCGTAACGACTTCATCGACGCGAAGACCGGCCAGCCCGCATCGGCGATAAAGACCTACTTCAACTCGATGCTCACCTCCAAGAACGCGAACGCGAAATTCGGCCAGTTCACCGCATCCGACCTGTCGAACTTCAAGACCGTGATCGACCTGCTGAGCGAGCAGATGAGCGCCATCACCGGCCTGCCGATGCGCTATTTCGGCATGAACACCGCCAACCCGGCCGCCGAGGGCGCCATCCGCGCCGACGAGCTGCGACTCGTGAAGAACGTCGAACTGAAGAACGCGGTCGACGGCGACGCATGGTCGCAGGTCATGGCCGTGGCGCACAAGCTCGCCACTGGAGACGACATCAACGCGAACCGGGTGCGCTGCGACTGGGAGGATCCGAACACGCCGACCTACGCGCAGCGAGCCGACGCGATCACGAAGCTCATGGCCTCCGGCATCCTCTCCCGCGAGGGAGCTTGGGACGAACTCGGCTGGAGCGAGGCCCGCAAGGACAAGGAACGCGAATACTTCGCCAAGCAGATCAGCGAATCCTATGGCCAATACATGAAGGACGTGGACTATGGCGCGGACGATGGCGGGGCAGACGCTGCCCACGGAGGCGACGGCGCAGAACCGCCTGCTGCGCAACCGCAGCAACCGTCTGGCGGTGACGGTGTTCAGACTGTGGCATAAGCACGCGCAACCAGACTTCGACACCGCCTTCGCCGACATGATGCCCGAGCTTTTCCGGGCATTGGACACGGCGCAATACCACACCGCCGCCGACGCGATCGCATCGACCCCGAAGATCATGGAACGCTTCGACGTGAACCCGACACACCCCGAATACACGCCGGACCCATGGCAGTGGGTCGGCGTGAACGGCAACGGCATGGACACCGTGGACACGATGTGGACGGCGATCACCATCGGCAAGAAGGCCGTGTCCAACGGCGCCCCGGTGGACGTGGCCATGGACCGCATCGGCCTGACACTGGTGCTCAGAACACGCACCATGCTCGCTGACACACACCGGTCGGCCACCGGCATGACCGCACGCGGCATCTGCTACCAGAGCACATACGTGCGCGGCCTGACCCCACCGAGCTGCGGAAGATGCGTCATCCTCGCCGGCCAGCCCTGCGGAAAAACGCCATTCGAACGCCACCCGCGCTGCGACTGCATCGCCGTCTACACCGGCCTCAAAGCCCCATCCGGAGCCTGCACCAGCCCGACCGAATACCTCGACTCCCTGGACGACGACCAGCTCGCCCGCGCGCTCGGCGGCAAAGCCAACGCCCGCGCCTACACGGATGGAGCCGACCTCAACCAGCTGGTCAACGCCCAACGCGGCATACGCGCCGCCCAGATCGACGGCCAACGCGTCAAATACACAACCGAAGGCACCACACGCCACGGCCTCGCCGCGTCACGCATGATCGACGCCGGATACGCCAAGGAATACGTCAAGAACGGCGGCCGATACACAAAGGTGGACAGGCCGCGACTCATGCCCGAAACCATCTACGCGCGCTGCGGAGACGACCACGCGAAGGCCTTGGACATGCTCTACAAATACGGCTGGATCCTCTAGCCGAAACCGAAATTTTCTCACCGGCATCGCGACGACGCCGGCGCCGCCACGCGACGTGACGGCCAAGGAAACACAAGGAGGAACACATGCACATGAAATGGTGGCAGAAGCTCACCCACGTCCGCACCATCGACGCCGGCACCGAACCGGGCGGCGGCGACACGAACCAGGAAGGCCAGCAGCCCGACCCGCCGGCGACCGGCGGAGATGACGGAGACGAGAAACTCGGCGAATCCGGCATGAACGCGCTCAAAAACGAACGCAGGACCAACAAGGCGCTGCGCGAACAGCTCGCGGAAGCGAACGCCCGCATCAAGGAGTTCGAGGACCGCGACAAGACCGACGCGGAAAAAGCCAACGAGAAGATCGCCAACCTGGAACAAACCAGCACGCGCAACGCCGCGAAGGCCCTGCGCTACGAGATCGCCATCGACAAACAGCTGCCGAAGGCACTGGCGGAACGCCTGCAGGGATCCACTCGCGAGGAGCTGGAAGCCGACGCCGACAACCTACTGCAACTCGTCAACGTGCAGAACAAGCCCCACGTCGACCCCGACCCAAGCCAAGGCAAAGGCGGGGAACCGAAACCAGCCAACCTCTCCGAAGCGATTTCCGCATACTACCGATAAACAACCAACAAGGAAGGAGACAACCACATGGCTGTCACTCTCGCAGAGGCGAAGAACAACGCCCTCGAAGACTACGATCCGTTCGTCATCGACGAATTCCGAAAGTCTAGCGTCATCCTCGACTCCCTCATCTTCGACGAGGCCGTCAACCCGGCCGGAGGCGGCGCGACGCTCGACTACTCCTACCGCCGGCAGGAAACCCAGCCCACCGCCGAATTCCGCGCCATCAACACGGAATACACCCCGAGCACCACCACCACCAAGAAATACACCACCACGCTCGCCGTCCTCGGCGGCGCCTTCGAAATCGACCGACTGCTCGCCAACATCGGCCCGAAAGGCTCCGACGAGGTCACCCGCAACATCAACGAAAAGGTCAAGGCAGCCGTAACCCTCTTCCAGGACACCGTCATCAACGGCGACACCGGCGTCAACGACAAGGCCTTCGACGGACTCGACAAAGCCCTCACCGGCTCCAACACCGAAATGAAGCCCGCCACCGGCACCTACGACTGGACCGACCTCGAAGGCGAAAAAGGCAACAAGGCCATCGACACCCTCGACGAATTCCTCGACCTGCTCAACGGCACCCCCACCATCGTCGTGGGCAACAAGAAGGCGCTCGCCCGCGTCCGCGCCATGGTGCGCCGTACCAGCATGTACGTGCGCGAGCCCATCGACGGCCTCGCCAACGCGAACGGCCGTCCGATCACCCGCGAATCCTACGGCGGCATCCTCTTCGCCGACGCCGGCGAGAAGGCCGGCACCAACGACCCGATCATCCCGATCGACACCGACGGCACCACCAGCCTGTACGCGTACCGCGTCGGTCTGGACGGCTTCTGCGGCATCACCACCACCGACGGCACCCTCGTGAAGACCTGGCTGCCGGACTTCACCCAGCCGGGAGCCGTGCACCGCGGCGAGGTCGAGCTCGGCCCCGTCGGCGTCGCGCTGAAGGCCACCAAGGCCGCGGCCGTGCTCCGCAAGATCAAGGTCAGGTGACCATAATGTGGAGGATCCTCTCGCCCAACACGGAATACAACGACATCACCGCAGGCGTGACCTTCGTCGGCGGCGTCGGCGAGACCGATAAGGAACCGTCCGACTACTTCCAGCGCCACGGATACCAGATCGAGGCCTTGGAAGCCGACGACACCGCCGCGGAAGCCGACGAGCAGCCGGCGAAAAAGAAGACCACTGCGAAGGATGGTGAATGATGAAGGAATCGACCAACGGACGCCACGAGAACGCGATCCCGGCAAGCGCGGTATACGTGCCGCAGGCATCAGGCCCGGCGAAGCCGCTCGACACCCTGCTCTCCGGAATGCCCGGCAAGCAGGGCGCCGCGGTGAAGGACGCCACCTCCGGACAGGAGCTGGCGACCATCAACGCCCTGCTGAAGAGCCTGCGCGACGCCGGAATCATCGCCAAGCAGTAAAGAGGCGGCCATGACCTTCGCTCGAGTGGACGACGTCGCCGCCGAACTCGGACGCGACATCGCCGCGGACGGCACGGAGGCCAAGCAGATCACCAAATGGCTCCGCCGCGCCGAAATGCTGATCCGCAACCGCATACCGGTGCTGGACGAATGGTGCAAGGACGAGAACTACCGCGACATCGTCGTGGAGGTCGAATCCGCGGCCGTCGCACGCAAGGCCCTCAACCCCGAAGGCGTGAGCAGCACCATGCTGCAGATCGACGACGGCAACATGCAGACCAGCATCGACAGCTCGCGCAGTCGCGGCGAAATCTCCATCCTCGACGAGGAATGGGACATGCTGCTGAAACGAGTCAGCAGCGACCTCGCCACGGCGGTCATCACGCCGGAGCCAGTGGTCATCCCACTGCCGCACTACCCCTACGACTACTGAGGAGGCCGGCATGCCAAGCATGGCACCTCTCATCGGAGCCCTGCCGAAACTGCGCCAGATGGCCGAAAGCCTCATGACCGACCAGTGCGTCGTCACCCGCCCAGGCGACACCACCACCGATCCGGAAACCGGACTGCCGGACACCGGTGACACGAAAGTGTATGAAGGCCGCTGCAAGGTGCAGACCAGCGGCGGCCTCGCCAGCGAGCAGACCGAGGGAAGCGCCGCCCAGAACATGGGCGCCGTAAGCCTCGTCTGGTCGCTGTACCTGCATTTCCCGTTCGGCACCGACGGTCTCCGCGCCGGAGACGTCGCGGAGGTCACCGAATCCGCGAATCCGCTGCTCAAAGGCAGACGGCTCCACCTCGTCTCCCCGCAATCCGAGAAGACGCACGCCACCGCCTGCCGATGGAACGTGAAGGAGGACGCATGAGCGTCACAAGCCTGTTCGACGCGTCCGAGCTGACCGCCTTCGGCGACAAGCTGCTCGCCAAAGGCGTCGCCCGCCGCGCGGCCATCGCTATGGCCGTGAAGAAAGGCGCGCAGAACGTCAAGAACGACATTCGCGAAGACCTCTCCAGTTCCGGCAACAAGGCGTTCCGACGCATCCCCATCACCTACGAGGTGAAGGAAGCGCCGGGACGTATCACGGCCGAGGTCGGCCCGTCGAAGGGCGGCGCCGGCAGTCTCGCCAACATCGCCTTCTTCGGCACCGCAAAAGGCGGTGGAACGCACGAATTCTACGAGCATGGCGAGGACGAGTTGCCGCGTCTCGCCGAACACGTCGCCAAGGCGGCCGTGGAGGTGGTCTGAATGACCTCGATCATGACATTGACCGACACGATCCTTGACCACGTCCCACAGCCCGCCGAAGGCTGGGCCGTGTACCGTCAGACGGCTCCGAAACCGACCGACAAGCCGCCGTGGATCATCGAGACCGTCACGACGAACGGCCATCTGGTCGGCGAGACGCAACGGCCGCATGGCGGCATCGGCACGCTGCAGGTGCGCATCGTCAGCACCACGGCCGACTCGGTCAACGTGGTCGCCGACGACCTCATGATCCCGCGGCTGACCGGCAAGCGGTTCGTGGCCAAGGGCTTCGATACCGGCTGCCTCACCATCTCGTCCGACAGCGGCGCGTACGCGGCCGGACTCACCGCCGAGGAGACGAGCCTGCTTTACCAGTGCCGCCTGCTCGTCTACAAATTCAACTGGTCACGCCTGTGACCGCCAAACATTCCCACCCCTTGCGGCCGAAGCCGTAAGGGGTTTAATCATAAGGAGCTAAAAATGGTCCTCAATCTGGGAACCGAAATTCCGTCCACTCCGGCGGACGGCAAGGTCAACACCATCTGGGTGCCGACGATCAAGGACATCAACCATCCGACCGCCAGCGAAATCGCGGCCGGCACCGACCTGTCCAACTATGTGACCTTGGGTGGCTGGTCCTGCAGTCCGTCGCAGAACACGATCAGCGACCAGCGCGAAAACTCGTCCATGGATTACGAGAATCCGGGCAGGAAGAAGATCTCCGGCCCGTCCGTCGAGGTCATCGACAACACCAACACGGAGCACTCGAATCAAAACGCGGCCATGGAAACCCTTAAGGAGGGCGCCGAAGGCTATTTCGTCCGCCGCTACGGCAAGGACACCGATCGCGCTTTCGTGTCCGGCGACATCGTCAACGTGTACAGCGTGCGCATCGGCATGAGCGCCAAGGACGCGATCGCCGCGAACACCGTCCTCCGCAGCAAGGTCAACTTCACCGTCAAGGCCCCCGGTTGGGCCGAGAACGTGAAGGTCGCCTGATCCCAGATTCTTCCCGCGCCGGATTTTTCGTCCCTTTCGCCGGCGCGGGAACCCCTTGACAAGACATGGCAAAGGGAACGACACTCTCAGCGCAAAGGAACGAACATGCTCAAAGTGACACGCAAGACCAAGCAGGTCGAAATCATCCTCGACCAGGAACTCGCCGAACGCATCGCCGCGCTCGGAGACCAGCTCTCCCGCGAACTGACCGCCGAACAGGTCACCGAAGCCGGAACCAACACCGCGGCAAAACGCACCGCGAAACGCATCGAAGAACTCAAAGAACAAGCCAAAGACAGCACACTCATCCTGACCCTGCGCGCCATGCCGGTCAGCAAGTGGGCGCAGACGCTCGCCGCGAACACCGTCACCGCCGGCAACGCCGCGGGCACGCGCGACATGTTCGGCACAGCCGCCGATGCCCTGCCGCAGATGCTCGAATCCGCCACCATCGGAGGCAAGTCCGCGGATCCCGCCGACCTCACCAAGGACGCGCTCCGTGACCTCTTCGACCAGCTCACCGACGGCCAATTCACGCCGCTCTGGCAGGCCATCGCCGAACTCAATGGGACGGCCGCCGACCCAAAAGCAGCGTTCGACCTAGCCTCGAAAGTTCTCCACAGCTAGTCCGAGACCTCAAAACCTGCCGCCAGCTCGGCATCAGCTACAAGCGCTTCCTGGGTTGGGAGCCCACATACGAGACCATCCGTGACAGTCACCGCCGCATCATCGGCTACCGTGCGGAGATGGAATGGGACGAGACGGAGCGCGAATGGATGCGCGCGCTCGAAGAATACGATTCATCGCTGTGCCCATTGTGCGGCCTGCCGCGAAGCGTCTGCCAGTCACCGGACGCAGAATTCGGACTGCATGCCGACGTGAGCATCTGTTGGGTCACCGCTCACATGCAGGAATCGATGCGCCAATGGCAGGACTCGAACAAGACCAGCCCGGCGCGCAACGCGCTGGTGGCGCACCTCACCGACTGAACATCTCAAGGAGGATGAATGGCTGCGAATCAGAACATCGTCATCCGACTGATGGCCGACACCGCCTCCTACGAGGCAAGCATGACCCGCGCCGGCAGCACCGCCAGGAGCGTCGCGTCCGGCATGGAGAACACCGGACGCAAGAGCGCGCTCATCACCAGCGGCCTCACCGCCGCCGGACTCGCCGCCGCCGCCTTCGGCGTCGCATCCATCAAGATGGCAGCCGACTTCGACCAGCAGATGAGCACCGTGCAGGCCAACACCGGAGCCACCGGAGCTGAACTCGACCAACTCCGCCAAGCCGCCATCGAAGCAGGCGCAAGCACCGTCTACTCCGCCAGCGAATCAGCCGACGCGATCAACGACCTCGGCAAGGCCGGCATGAGCGTCACCGACATACTCTCCGGCGGCCTGACAGGAGCCCTCAACCTCGCCGCCTCGGACGGCATGGCCGTGGGCGACGCCGCAGAATACATGGCCAACGCATTGTCGATGTTCCACCTGTCCGGCAGCCAGGCTTCGCAGATCGCCGACACGCTCGCCGCCGGCGCTGGCAAGGCAGTCGGCAACGTCAGCGACTTCGGAGAAGCGCTCAACAACTGCGGCGCGCAGGCCAACAGCTTCGGCATGAGCATCCAGGAGACCACTGGTGTCCTCAGCCTCTTCGCCCAGAACGGCACCATCGGCGCCGAAGCCGGCACACAATTGAACAGCATGCTCATGAAGCTCGCCGCGCCATCCAACGACGCGGCAGCCACCATGAAGGAGCTCGGCATCAGCGCATACGACGCTTCCGGCAACTTCGTCGGCATGGCCAACTTCGCCGGACAGCTGCAAAAAGCCGAGAAAAACCTCACGCAGGAACAGCGCAACCAGGCGAATGCGACAATTTTCGGCAGCTACGCCATCAAGGCCGCCAACTACCTCTACGACGCCGGAGAGAAAGGCGTCAGGAACTGGACCAAGGCGGTATCCGAAAGCGGATACGCAGCCGAACAGGCAGCGGCAAAGAACAACAACCTCAAAGGCGACCTCGAAAACCTCTCCGGCAGCATGGAATCGCTCATGATCTCCATCGGCGAAGGCGCGCAAGGGCCGCTCCGCAAACTCGTCCAGGGGCTTGACACCCTCGTGGACTCCTTCGCCAGCCTTCCGGCCGGCGCGCAGCAGACCATCATCGTCATGGCCGCTCTCGGCGGTGTGCTCGGCGGCGTCCACAAGGCCGCAAGCAATCTCAACGGCAGCACCAGTACCATGGCTAACAACATCGGCCTGGCCATCGACCCGATCCAACGCGTCAAGACCGCGCTCGGCTCCGCACAGACCGCCTTCGAAATGTTCCGCGCGAGCGGCCTGAGCGCGCAGGAGCAGATGGAGGCGTTCGGCACGAGCGCCAGCAGAGCCGAACTGAAAACCGCCGGATTCAAAGCCGCCGGCAGTAGCGTCATGAGTCTGCTCGGCGGACCGTGGGGCATCGCCCTCACCGTCGCCGGAGTGGCGCTCACCTCATTTATTGAGCGCCAGCAGAAGGCCAAGGAGGCCACCGAACAGCTCCAGTCCGCGCTTGAATCAGGCAGTGACGTCCGTAGCACCATCGCCGACTCCTACCAGAAGATGAACTTCGCCGGAGCCGACATGACGCATTGGATGGGCGAGGCAAAGGTCAGCCTGACCGACATGACCAGCGCAGCCATGGGCAACAAGGACGCGACCGACAAGGTCAACGCCGCGTTGAAGGAATACGGCAAGCAGGGCCATTCGCAGATGGCTGTCGCGCAGAAGATGCGCGACAGCATCAAGGACGAAGCCAAGGCATACGACGAAGCCAAGGAACAGACCAAGCAGAAGGCCGCAGCCACCAAGAACGCCGTGGACGCCGACGGCAACGCATCGAAGGCCGCCAAGGACACCTCCAGCGCGAACAAGGACCTCGGAAGCAGCGCCAAGGACGCGGCCGAGGAAATCGACGGACTCGTCAAATCGCTCTTCGGCCTAGAATCCAACAACCTGACCGCCGACGAGGCCGTGGACCAGCTCAACCAGAAGATTGGAGAGCTGTCGGACACCTGCAAGGATAATGGTGTCGTTTTCAACGAGAACGGCGACCTGCTCGACCGATTCAGCGAGAAGGGCACAAAGACCAGGCAGGCCTTGGAGGATATCGCCAGCAGCGCGCAGAACGCTGCGGAGAAGATACTCAAGCAGGGTGAGAACACCAACTTCACCGGAGGTGAGATCGAACGCGCCAACGGCGTCCTGCAGGATGCGCGCGAAGCCCTCATAAGGCAGGCCGAAGCTTCTGGCATGGGTGAACAGGCCGCTAACGCTTTGGCGGACCGGTGGGGTCTGAGTTCCGACAGCATCAAAGCGGCGATCGACAACATCAAGAAGACCGCCGAAGGCAAGAAGGCTAAGCTCGACGTGGACGACTCCAAAGCCAAGAAGAAGACCAAGACCGCCGAGACGAACGTCGACAAATTCAACAAGAAGATCGCGAAAGCCAAGCTCGAAGCCGACGACAAGAAGGCCACGGACAGCGCCAAGAAGGCGCGGAAGATGATGGACGACTTCGGCAAGAAGCACGTCAAAGCCACGCTGGACGCGAAGGACAACGCGACCAAGAAGACCAAGACCGCATCGTCGAACGTCGGCAAGCTCAACGGCAAGAAGGCCACGGCCAAGCTCGACGCCAAAGACAACGCCACACCGAAGGTCAACAAGGCCAACTCGAAGAAGCTGACCAACAAGCGCAACACCTTGGACTCCACGGACAAGGCCACGCCGAAGACGAACGCCGCGAACGCGAAGAAGCTGACCAACAAGCGCAACACGCTCGATTCGACCGACAAGGCCGGACCGAAGGTCGACGCCGTCAACCGCAAGAAGCTGAAAGACAAGAAGAGCACCGCCTCGGTCAACGACCAGGCGACACCGGTGCTCCGCTCCATCAACAACTTCAAAATCGCGGACAAGACCTTCACCGTCACGGAGAAGACGAAGAAGGAGGGTGGCTATACCGGTGGAATGTTTACAGACGGCACCTTCCAGCGGTTCGCCGGAGGTGGCACGTTCACCGGCTACGTCGACCCAGCGTGGGCGGCCGGCAATTCGCTTAGCGATAGCGTGCAATTGCTCAACGCGCGTCTCGCCAGCGGCGAATACGTCCAAAACGCCGCTGCCACGACTTATTACGGCGTGGAGAACATGCGCCTGCTCAACGAGCGGAAAATCCCCCGCGAAGCGTTCTCGACAAGCCGGAACCTGCCGGACGTTTCCGTGCAGGTGGATACACGTGCTGTCGTTGCCGCGATAACAAGTCTGCACAATGATCTTGGCGCGATCATCTCCACTGCTGCAGGAGATTCGACAATGAGCGACCGTGACTTGGGGAGGTTGATCCGCAGATATGCGCGAGCTTAGATACACGTCGCATGACGGCACGGTCATCGACCTCAACACCGATAGTCTGTGGGTGGCCGACCTGCAGGAGATGCGAGGATACGCATGGACGTACACTTTGGCCACTCGCGGCATCAAATCGGTGAGCCGGAACGCTTCGACGGCGAAAATGACCGTCCGCACCACGGATCCGTCAAGATTGGACGTGGCGCAGACGGCTTTCGATTCGGACGTGCAGGCGGTTACGCCAGGCATGTTGACTGTCGATGGCGAATGGTTCCAGCGGGCGTATGTCGTCGGTTCTTCGCTCGGTCTCGTGCCTTGGCCGGAATACGCGCAAGTCGATTACACGATTGTCCTTTGCGATGGCGTCTGGCGTCGCGCGCTGCCGGTGCAGCATTTCTTCCTGATGGCGGCAGGCACCGGTTCGCAGATTGACCTTCCACTGGATTTGCCGACCGATTTGGCTCCGTCGAAAATCGCTTTGACGGTGAATAATCCGACCGGCAAGGCCGCCGAGTTCACTGCGGTCATTTTCGGCCCTTGCGTCAATCCGTCTTTTCGCATCGGCGACAACACTTACGCGGTTGATGTGACGGTGCCGGAAGGCGGTCATGTGTCGCTGTCGGCCACCGGATTGCGGAAGACGATAACGTTGACAGCTGAAAACGGCGACGTTTCGAATGTCTTCGACAAGGGCGTTCGTGGCAACGGCAGCGGCAGCGGCTCATACGTTTTCGAGCCGATACCGGCCGGAGATTCGCTGTTGACGGTTTCCGGCAATTATGGCATCGATTTGACCATGTTCGACGTTTCTGGAGGTGTGCCTTGGCTGACGTTATCCTCGCCGACGGCAAGCTGACGCCACATGCGAGCATATCGCAGGTGACGTTGGATTGGGCTTGCAGCACAGACGAAAACGACTTCGAATTGACCATCGATGACGCACTCGCGCCGAACGTTTCGCAAGGCTGGTATTTTTGGATTGATGGAAGCGACGTGGGAGGACGAATAGTCGATCGTCGTGTGTCTGTCGTCGGAGGAACGTCTACGACAACCTGGATAGGTCAATCGTGGACCGGAATGCTGGCGGCGAAGATCCTCCAACCTGATTCGGGACAGGATTATCTCACGGTGTCAGGCAAACTGCCGGACATACTGACCGGGCTGGTGAAGCGTATTGGCTTGGATGGTGTGTTCACCGTCCAATCGGATGATTCCTCGACTGTCACCAATTGGCGTTTCGAGAATCCACGTTACGTGGACGCCTACACAGGATTCCGCAATCTGCTCGCATCCTGCGGCAGACGCCTCGACTTCCAAGCTAAGGACAATCACATTCTGCTTGGCATCACGCCGGTCGGCATCATCGACAACACGATCGATTCCGACTTGGTGGATTTCAAGGCCGAAACCAACCGTCGCGCGGTGAATCATCTTATCGGCCTTGGCTCTCAGGAGCTCAAGGATCGTCTGGTGGTCAATTATTTCGCCGATGCAGCCGGTGCGGTGAGTCAGACGCAGACACTCGTTGGCGCCGATGAGGTGTGCGCCACATACGACTATTCCAACGCGGATTTGTCCACGCTGCAATCCGAGACGAAGAAGCATCTGCAGGAGCTGCAGACCGGTGGTTCGGTCGAGGTGACGTTGTCCGATGAGGTCGGCGATGGTCTGCGCGTGGATGACAAGATTGTTGCGACGGATCAGGCTTCCGGTGTCAACGTCACCGCCGTGGTGACGAAGCGGATCGTGAAAATCGATTCCGGGATTTTGGCTTCGACGTTCGAGGTCGGACTGCCGGTGCGGTCGGCGAATGCGAACTATTCCGGTTCTTCCTCTTCGGCTTCCGGTGGTTCGACTGGTGGTGGCGTGTCTTTGACGGCTGGCCGTGGCCTGTCGATTTCAGGCGGCACGATCAACGCGGAGGTCGCTTCCGAGGATTTGGATTCCGTCAGGCAGGTTGCCGAGTCGGCGAACAAGACGGCTTCCGATTACGCGGCACAGATTGGAGCGGCGAACAAGACCGCCGAAGATGCGAAGACCGTTGCGGATGCGGCGAAGAGTGTGGCCGACAGTGCGAAGTCGGGCATGATGACCGATGGCGAGCGGTCGAAGCTCGCTTCGGTCGAACGGGGCGCGAACGCCTACACGCTGCCGAAGGCGTCCACGGACGTGTTGGGCGGCGTGAAAGTGGACGGTTCCTCGATCGTGAGCGTGGACGGCGTCATCAGCGCGCATGTCGGCGACGGCGTTTCCGGGAAGGTCGCGTTCCCGGTCGGCTATGTGGTGATGAACACGACCGGCATCGACCCTTCCGTTGATTTCGGCGGGACTTGGCGGCGGTTGCCTTCGCTTGGTTGTTCCATGTTTGAAAGGATTGGATAGTGAAATCTGACGGTTACGTGAAGTACGTGTGCGACAAGTGCGGCAAGACCGCGTATGTCGCAGCTGTCGATACGGAGGCGCGTGAATGGTTCACCGTGCGCCGGTATTCCGCTGGCAAGGCGACCCGCATCGCGGATGATGTGACGCCCGACATCTACGAATTGTGCTCCCAGTGCAATGCGTCTTTCATGGCGTTCATGCAGAAGGACGACGCTTCTTTTGAAGCATGGTTGAAGGAGGGTGAACAGTGACCATCGAACTTGTTGACGGCAAGGCCGGTACGGCTCATATTTCGAGCGGGGACAAGGCGATCATCCATCAGGCCAAGTTTTCGAAGTCCGACGTGGTGTTCGACTGGGGCGACGCGTTCAAGTGTTCGATGAGTTCGTCCAACAGGGCGACGATCGGCACCGGCTGCGCGTCGATTCAAGGCTTGGACTGGCATATCACGGCGGCGGAATCCGTGACGATCTCCAACGGGTCGCAGGGCATGAAACGCAACGACATCATCTGCGCGCATTACCATCGAGATGCCAAGACCGGTAATGAGCTGGTGAACTTGACCGTGTTGAAGGGCACGCCGGACGCGACGACCGCCGCCGACCCGACCATTCCGTCAGGGAAGATACTGTCCGGCGCGGTTGACGCGTACATGCCGTTGTGGCGTATCCCGCTCGACGGCATCACGGTCGGCACGCCGGTGCGCCTGTTCACGCCGAGGTGTGCTTTGTGGGATTCCGTAACCCAGACGTGCCAATTACAATGGCAGTCCACCGGCTCGTTCGTTCCGGCGACTTACAGCGCTTCGAACACCATCAAGGTCAGGGATGGTCTGATCTTCGTTGACCTGTCATCGTTCCGAAGCACCGTGAACATCGGCAACTTCACCGTCTGGATGTTCAAATCGGGCGTGAAACCCTCCAAAGCGGTCGATTTGGGGTGCGTCGCGAATGTGGCCGGCATCGCGTACGGAAAACAGGCGACTTGGAACACGGACGGGTCGGTGGCCCTCATCGGCGGTGTAAGGCCAACCGATGTCATCCAATGCTTCCCGAAGATTATCCCCGTGCCAGATGGCGTGACATTCGCCTAGGCGAGCGGCACTGTGATGCAGCCCTCGACCCATCCGCCCTTGCCGATCGTCATCTTCGCCGACGAACGCAATGCGATGGCGTTGCCCGCGGCCTGCACTTCGACGCCATGCAGCCCGACGCTGGAATTGGACACGGCGGCGCAATGCACCTCGAAAGCCGCCTCCAAGCCGGTTGGGAGTGTGAAAAGCTGGGATACCTCCCACTCCTTCGCCGCATTCCAGTCGGAGTTGAGGCGCATGGCGTGAAATGCGACGATCAGCATCTTGCCTACCAGCGCTGTGCGGTAATCTACGTTCCAGTTCGGATTCGCCTTGGTGAGGGTTACGGAAAGCTACTGTGCTGTTATCCAGCAGCCGTGCGCCGTGGAGTAGGCGGATTTCGGGTCGCCAAGCATCTGCACCGTCCCGTCACGCTCGACAAGCAGGCTGAAACCGCAGGACGGGAACGCGATGATGCTCATGTCGACGAGCGGGCGGAACGCTTCTGGGATGGTCTCAACCGCCGTCGTGTAGTTCTGTGTTCCGCTGCCGGTGAACTTGACGTTGCCGTTGATCGTGACGATGCGTCCGACCCGACACAGAGTGAGGTTGTCGTTCGTATACGGCGGTTTCCACGGTTGGGATACGGAAAGCTATGCGTCATGAGATTGGATAGCAGAGCGAGCCGACGCATCCTTGGTTGCTGCCTGCGGCTCCCATATTCGCGCACCTGATGGTGCCGTTCGGATTGGCGACAAGCATTCGTGCCGTCTGCCCGTTGGACACGCATACCATTGCGTTGACTTCGACGGGCGGGCGCAGTTCGACCGGCAGCACGTAGTCGCATTGCACCGCATCCCAACTGCCGCTCGTGAACGAACCAGCGTATTTGATAAGCATCATCATGCCAGTACGGATGACCGTGAAGCCCTTCGCATTGTACAGGGTTACGGAAAGCTATTCAGCAGGTCAACACCAGTCGTTGCCATGCTCGCTGCATGTCCTTGAGGACGCTCAGATCAGGCTTCAAATAATACCTTGCGGTGGTCTGGATGTCGGAGTGTCCGAGCTGTCGTGCGACCACGCTGATGTCGGTGCCAGCCTTGATTGCCAGCGTGCCGAACGTGTGACGCAGGTTGCGTGGCGGAACGCAGGGGAGTTTCATACGCCGGCACCATGCCATGTAGTGTGACGCGACCTGATTCGCGTTCAGGCTTCCGACCAGGCGTCCGCTCCTGCCGCGCTTCAACTGTGCGAGCCTTTTGACGGCGAACCGGGGAAGCGCCACGGTCCGACGGCTCTGATCGGTCTTCGGGTCGGTGACCGTCTCATGGCCGGCGACCCATTGCACTGATCTCTTGACGGTGACCGTTCCTCGCTTCAAGTCCAGGTCCGTCCATTCGATGCCGACCGACTCGCATCGGCGTAATCCGGCACAGACGGAGACCAACAGCCACGCCTCCAACGCGTGGCCATAGAAGCCCTTCAGCAGCCGACGCACCTGACGCGCGTCCAACACCCGCGGCTCGTAGCGGCGGAGATGCGGCAAACGGATCTCCCTTCTGGTCACATCATTGTCCGTGACGCCACGCCGGTAGGCGAGACGGAGTATCGCACGCAGCACGGCCCACGCCTTGCGTGCGGCGCCGGCCTGACTGAACGAGCCAAGCCACTCCTCGATGCCGTTTGCGGTGATCGACTCCATGTCGACGCCAGCCCATCGCGTTTGGATGTGGCAGCGGTATGCCGACTCGTAGCCCACTCTCGTGCATTCGCGGAGCTTCCCGCAGGATGGCCACCAAACATCATCCACGAACGTTCCCAACAACATTTCTCACACCTTTCATTTTTGCGAAAACCCACAGTTGGCATCGTTACTGCAACACGGTCCGGACTGTGGGTTTTCCACCCGTTTTTCAAACTGTTCTAAAGGAGGACACGGATGACACAAGTCAAATTCAACCTGGGAAAACTCGACACAAGCGGAGTAGTGGACCTCGCCAACGACCCGATCAGCATCACGCCGACCAACCGGTTCACCGACGCCGACAAGAAAATCATTGTCAACGAGTCAATCGAAACCAACCTCGACACGCACGGCACCACGACCGTCAACCTGCCGCCGACCGGCACCGGCTGGGCCTACACCCTGCACGTCGGCGCGAACGGCAGCCGCCACGAATTCGCCGTCACCTTCGACGTGCCGGACACCACCAACACACTCAACTTCGCCGACCTCGTGACCGTCGACCCAACAACCCTCACACCAACCACCACCGGCAATCCGCTGGCTGACATCGACCAGTCCGACATCGACTGGGCGTTGGCCGCCATCCGCAACTGAGAAAGGACAGAAAATGGCAAATCCGGACAAGTTCATCCGCCTGCGCGATTTCGCGAAGATCATGCGCGCCCTGCGCGAGACCGACGTGGACGGCACGACCTTCCATTACGACGAATCGAAGCACGAATACGCGAATGTCAAGGAGTTCTACAGTCAGCACCGTTCCGGCCGCATCTACGGCGTGCAGTTCCCGCGCTACTCCTTCTCCCATGTGCCCACGGGCGTGAAGACCCACGACAACGCCAACCTGTCCGTGACGGTATCCACTGCCGCGAACGCCGGCCGCGACGACTACGCCTACCTCAACGCCTTCCAATGGCGCGACGTGAACGCCACCGTGGACGATTCCGGCGTGCCGCACATCACCGCCATCGAGGGCGACAGCCGATTCCGCCGCGATGGATCCAACGGCGATGTTTTCGTCATGGTCGCGCCCGGATATTTCCGCATCGACGGAGACGACAACCACATCGAATTGCTTTACAGCGACGAGCAGTACGACGGCTTCGAACCGATGCCGGGCCTGCTCCTGCCGGACGGCACCGAACGTCCCTGCCTGCTCTACGCGAAATACGGCGCGAGCCTGTCCGGCGGCATTCCGCGCTCCTGGAGCGGACAGAAGATAGATGCCGGCTTCGGCTGCCAGAACGACCAGATCACCCTCGCCCAGAAGAAAGGCAAGGGATACGCCGGCCAATGCCAGCCAGACGTCTTCTACTTCCAGCTCATGCTCATGCTGAAATTCGCCACCAAGGACATGGAGACCGCGCTCGGCGGATGCTTCGAGAACTACACCGCACAGGGCGCCGTCACCAAGGCCGAATCCAACGCCAAACGCGTCATCATCGCCAAGGACACCGCCGACAACATCCTCATCGGATCCACCATCAACATCGGCACCGACAAGGAACGCAACAACAGCGGCAACCACTCCGTGGCCGAGGCCCGCACCGTCCTGTCCAAGACCACCATCGACGCGACGAACGTGGCGCTCAACATCGACGGCGCCGCCATCACCACCACGACCACCACCTTCGTCAGCACCATGCCGTGGAAGACCGGCGCCACCGACTCCATCCGCGGCAGGGGAGACGGACGCCCGCAGACCGACCGCGCCGGATGGCAGCCGGTGCGTCTGCAGGGCATCGAACGCGGCAACGGCATCTACGAGGTCGACGCGGACGCCATCGTCAACGCCTACCTCGACGCGGACGGTGTCGGCCACGACGCCCTCTACCTCGTGCACGACATCACCAAGGCATCCAAGACCAGCACCGACAACTATGCGCTCATCGGCGAATTCCCGACCCGCGACAGGACCAACGACTCGAGTTCGCGCTTCGCCGAGGACTTCAATGTCGTCGACGGGCGCGTGTTCCTGCCGACCGGCATCGGCGCCACCTCCAGCACCGGCCTCACCGACGCCGTCTACGCCAATCCGGTCCAGGCGCAGGGACTCCGCCAGGTGCGCCGGTTCGGCGGCCTCTGGGATGGCTCGATCTGCGGCGCGTTCCACGCGCGCCTGCACTGGGACCTGGCGGGCCGCTGGTGGAACATCGGCGGCCGCCTATCCGCGCTCGGCCGCTCGAAGGCATGAGCCGAGAGCGGTGAGGGGTGAGCGCAGCGAGGGGGCGCAAGCCCCCTCATCATCCCGCTGAAAAACACATGGGACTCGGAGTGGCGCGCCTACCGTCCTTCGCGTCGTGCACCGGTTCGGCAACCTCAGGGATGGCTCGAACTGCGGCGCGTTCCACGCGAACCTGAACAGGGACCTGACGAACCGCAGGTGGAACATCGGCGGCCGCATACCTGGACAATCCTGTCGAAAACATCAGAACACTCCGATTACCGTCGGCCTCGATCTGGGCCAGACGGCACGCCACGGCCAGATCCGAAAATGCAACACGAGCACGCGGCCGGTAGATGAACCCCGCCGGCACCATCGACAGCCGCGCAAAGTCCAGATAGGAACAGCTCATTGAAAACCTACTGCCGCCACACGCATTGCGGCACACCGGCCTTCGTCAGGAAGGCCATAGACCATTACCTGCAAGGCAAAACATCAAGACGTGACGTCACGAGATTCCTGGAACACCACCCAGACCTCGACGGTCTCGCCGTCAAGCTCGCCGGCCAGATCAGGACCGGCGGATTCGATCATCCACGTATCCGATACTTCAACCGCATCGAACCGATTTCCGGCAAGCACCGCGTCATCGGCCGCGAGGCCGTCGAACAGCAGATCCTCGACCACGTCGCGGTCATCGCCCTCATGCCACTTTTCGAAGCGAAGATAGGACGATGGCAGACCGCGAGCATCCCGGACCGCGGTACCAACGACGCACGACGCGCCATCCGCAAATGGATCCGCGAACCCTCGAGCAAAGTCTTCATTAAACTCGACGTGCGCAAATGCTATCCGTCGATCGACAGGACGACGCTCAAGGCGATGCTCTTCCGCGACGTCGGCGACATGACGCTCCTGCGCCTCGTCTTCCACCTCATCGACTCCTATGACGGCGATAACGGCCTGAACATCGGCAGTTACCTCAGTCAATACTTGGCGAACTATTATCTGTCGGCCATCTGGCATTTCTGCGAGCACGGACTCACCAAAACCAGATGTCACAGGGACGGCACCACCACGCAGAGAAGGCTCGTCACACACGTCCTTTTCTACATGGACGACATCCTGCTGCTTGGGAAAAGCAAGCGTGACCTGTCGATCGCGGCAAGGCGCATCACCGCCTTCGCGCACGACCGGCTCAAGCTCGACATGCACCCGGAATGGAACGTCAAACATGTCGGCATCGAACCCATCGACATGGTCGGCTACACGTTCCGGCCCGGCCGGACGAACATCAGACCCGGCATATTCCTGCGCGCCGGACGGACCTTCGCCAGATTCCGCCGGCACCCAAGGAACCTGACACTGGCGCGCAGATGCGCCAGCTACTACGGATACTTCATCCACTCCGACTCGACGCTCGTGCGCCGCCGCCGGCAGGTGGACGAGACCATGCGCATGGCCATGCGGACGCTGGCCCGCGCCAACCAACAACCAAGGAAGGAAAAAAGATGAGCAAACTCGTCACCAGCGCTACACCGCTGGAAAAGATTGAATACTTCAGGCGGGGCGACGGCCTCGCCGACGTCTGGCTCCGCGAGGACATCAAGCAGGTCCGGCATCTTGGAACCGACGGCACCGAGACCACCGAATACACGGCGCAGGAAACCTACCTGTGCCGCGACCTGACCGAACAGGAGGTGGTCGAGCAATTCGACAGCCTCATCCAATCGGCCGAGATCGAATCAATGGACGACAAGGAGCGCATCGCACAGCTCGAGCAGCAGGCCGTCGACAACGCCACCGCCATCGCGGCCCTCTACGAAGCGCAGCTCACCACAGCGTCCGCCGCCGATGCCGAAGCAAAGGAGCAGGCATGAACACCTTGCAGCAAGCCATGATCGCCGTTTACACCAACCTCGTCCGCTCCGGAGCCCGCACCATCGAATCCATCCCGGAGTCACTGCGCGCCGAAGTGCAGAAGCGCCTCGACCCATGGAGCTCGGATGACGCCGCCTAGCCTCTTTTCAAGCACGGAATTCTGGACGTCGCTTCTCGTCGCCCTGGTCGGTGGCGGGGGAGTCGGGACCATCATCGGCGCCATCTCCAGCCGCCGCAAGGACACCGCGGACATCGCCGCGAAGGCGTGCGACATCCTCACCGATTCCGTCATCAAGCCATTGAGGGAACAGGTCGAGTCGCAGGAGGAGCAGATCCAGCATCTGGAGGACCAGCAGCGAAAATACTTCGCGCTCACGGCCTACACAAGGAGCCTTTTCCATTGGCTTCAGCAGTTCTGCGAGATCGTCGAGCCCGACTTTTTGAAAAGGCATCCGAAGCCGCATCTGCCGGACGAATTGCGCGCGGACGTGGCGCCGGAGACCGTGGAGGAACAATGACCATCATCGCCATCCTGCTGCTCTGCACGCTCATCCTCGTCTTCAACCACGGTGCGCACATGCACTGATCCAGTTTTTCAGGCCATCCCATTCCGGGATGGCCTTTTTTATCGCCCGAAAAGGCAGGAAGGAGAGGACGTGAAGATCCTCAACAAAAGCCATCCGAAACACAAGCGACTGCCGCGTGACTGGCGCAAGCCATTCGCCGCCGCCATGATCGCCATCTGCATGATTGTGGCACCGGTCGCGTCGGCCGATACCGGCGTGGACACCGCAAGCTATCAAGGCTGCTGGAACGGCGCGCAGGCCAAGGCGGCGGGCGTCAATTTCGCGTTCATCAAGCTCAACCAGGGCACGGGATACGTCAACCCCTATGCCAATTGCCAGCTTGACGCCGCCCGGTCGGCCGGCATCCGCGAGGGTGCCTACGATTTCGCCAGCCCGCAGACCAGCACGCCGGAAGCAGAGGCCGATAAATTCGTGTCCGAGGCCCGCGCGCGCGGCATGGTCGGACGCGCCATCCCGGTGCTTGACTGGGAGCCTTCCGCTCCCGGCGGATATTGGGGCAAGCAGACATGGTGGGCTTTGCGCTGGGTCAACCGCGTCAAGGCCACGTGGGGCGTCAACCCGATGATCTACATGAGCGCGGCCATGATTCCGACCGGCGACTGGTCGGCCGTCGTGGCCACGAACGCCGGACTGTGGGTCGCGGGCTATCCGCGCGGCTACATGGGCGACCGGCTGCGTAATCCCGGCTCCGTGCCGTACAGCGTCAGCCCGTGGCCGTTCGCGGCCGCGTGGCAGTACTCCAGTTCCGGCGCGGTCGGCGGCATCAGCGGCGCGGTGGATGTCAACTGGTTCTACGGCGACGCCGTGACCTGGGCGAAGTACGCTGGCGCTCCGGCATCCTCCGTCACGTCCAACGCGACCACGCCGCCGCCGAACAACAAGACCAACGGAGCCCCGGTCGCCGACGCGAACACACTCGCCTCGGCCGTGATCCGAGGCGAGTACGGCAACGACCCGCAACGCCGCCAGCTGCTCGGCAGCCGCTACACGGAGGTCATGGCCATCGTCAACCGGCGCCTCGCCGGATCCTCGGGCAGCGTGTCCGGAAACAACGGCGGAGCCTACTGCGTCGTCGTCAGCTCCGGTGACACCATGAGCGCGATCGCCGCGCGTTCCGGCCGCACCCCGGCCAGCGCGTGGAGCGTGCCCAGCGGCAACATCAACCGCATCTGGCCTGGGCAGCAAGTTTGCTACGGCGGCTCGACCGCTTCCAGTGTCGGTGCCCATGTCGTAACTACCTCGCATGTGGTCACCGCGGGCGAGAGCTTGTGGAAGATCTATGGTTCCGGCTGGCCGGCCGCGGCCCAACGCAACGGGTTGCGTGCCCCGTACACGATTTATCCCGGTCAGGTCTTGCACTGACCGGCCTCGAATTTTAAGGAGGTGTGGAATGGACGAATCTAATACCAATGGCTACCTGCTGCCAAACAAGACGTATCAGGCGCTCAAGTGGCTCGCGTTGATCGCTTTGCCGGCCGTCGCGTGGCTGGTCGGTGCGGTCGGCCCGCAGTGGGGATTGCCTCATTGCGGTGAGATTGTGACCACAATCAACGCGGTCGGATTGTTCGTTGGCGCTCTAATCGGCGTGAGCCAGCTCACGGCAGCCAAGCAGGACAGTTCCAACGAAAAATAAGTGTTGGCACCTGTTTCAGGCCCAACACTTAACCGTGAGTGATTTTCGTACCCTCATGTAACACGCGCCCCTCTCTCAGCATTGCTGGGGGAGGGGCTTTTCTTGTTATTCGGAGTGTTTGCGTGGTCGTCCGCCGCCGTCGCGGCGGCCCGGTGGTTTTGTGCGAATACCGTCTGGATCACGCTCACGGCGAGACGAATGTCCGCCGTCATGGGGTATCGTTGCAATCGAACTTGAGACCCGGACCTGCTTTGCTGGTGGGCAGGGTTTCGGGTTCGAAGCGTGTGGCTGGCTGCCGCAGGCATCCGATGGCGAGTCGATGCGCCATCAGCGAGAGCTGGATGTCTCGCCCAACGGCTGGGCCAGACGGTTGAGACCAACCGGAGCCGTGACCCTTCCCGCGCAAACGGGACGCTAGTCATGCAGAAGACTGTAAAAAGATCAGCCACACGGCTTCGGAGGGGCGCTTGGTCGGTGCCCCTCTTTTAATTTTCTGGGAGGATTCCGGGCGTGAACGTGACCGAGGCGAAGCGGCGGATGCTTGGCGAGGCCCGAAAGGCAGCCCGACTATACGCCAATCTCGTCGGAACGATCACGAGAATCGCATGCGACGACGGGATGACGCTGGACATCCAATGGAAGGCCTCGAACTTCGCCCACCTATGCGGCCTGGAATACTACGCCGACGACAACCGCACCCGCAGACTTCCCGCCCGACGCCTGTACACCGACCTCCTGTCCGGCCATGGGATCTCGGTGAAAAGGGTCGCGCCCACCGGAGACGCGCGATGGCTCGCGAGGAAGACCGACGTGATAGCCAGCGCATTCGCACTGAACGACGCATCCATGGTGGTTGAATCAGGCAACAGCCGGATACGCCTCTACATGGGAAACACAGTCTGGTGCATCGGCCTCGGAAGAAGCGGAGAGGACGGCCCCTACTATCCGCAATCCCTACGCAAGGAGAACGCGGCCAAGGAAAAAATGCCAGGAACCCAGATCCACCATGTAGTCTCGATCAAATACCTGAACACGGCACAGTGCCACCCATCGATCCAAGACTGACAACATCCAACCTCCAACAACAAA
>OGXQ01000054.1_pt1 | contig 68694 bp, 50 predicted proteins | sample 1576291 | NCBI WGS metagenome assembly OGXQ01 (sample SAMEA3541575, study PRJEB24748) | human gut metagenome | biome: human gut; feature: human-associated habitat; material: faeces | place: China | collected 2012 | reverse complement strand
CCGGGGCGCCTGCGGTGGCTTCGGCCTGGGTCAGCGGGGTCTCGGGTACGTCCGGACGCAGGTAGGCTTCCAGCGGGACCGGGTTCGCGGTCGGTTCCACGTCGTCGGTGGCGACTTCCTGGACCTTGTTGATGGATTCGGCGATGACGTTCAGATCGCCCTGCAGACGGGTGATTTCCTCGTCCGTGAGTGCGATTCGGGCCAGATCGCCCAAATGCACGATTTCTTCTTTGGTGAAAGTAGGCATGACCCTAACAGTAACGCGTCTGTGTGACGAGCGTGTGCCCTATTTCGTGCCCCGTTCGCAACCCGGCCGCGACTGGCCGCCATCCGTTCGACGGCCGTTCCGTCGCCTGGTCGGCGAGCACGCATCCGCTATTGCGGCAAAGCGACGCTTAACGGCTTTTCTTGCCGCGTGCCGATGGCGCGATCAGGCTTGCGGCGCGGCGTGCTGGGCGATCCAGGCGTGCATGGAGACCGCGGCGGCGGCGCCGGCGTTGATGGAACGGACCGAGCCGAATTGGGAGATGTAGACCACGTCATCGGCCAGTTCGAGCGCTTTTTCGGACAGGCCCGGGCCTTCCGCGCCGAAAAGCATGAGGCAGCGTTCGGGGAAATGGTAGGTTTCCATGGGCACCGCGCCGGGAATGATGTCGAGCGCGATGACGCGGGCGGCTTGCAGTTCTGCTATTTTCGCGTCCAAAGCTTCCAGTTGGGCCATGGTTTCGCTTGTGTTCGGGGCAGTGCCGGAAGCGCCGTCCGTCGCGGCTGCGGAGCCACGCATATGGAAGGCGATGGCGGCGGCTTGCGATTGGGCGGCGGCGATTTCGCCGGCGACGCGCAGTTTCCAACATTCGACAAGTTCCGTTATGGATGGATGGTTTTCGACGTGCTGGTACAGCTCCGTCATGAGCGCGCCCTTGCGATTCCATTTGTGCGGGCCGACAATGTGCACGCGGCGCGCTTGGAACGCGTTGGCGGTGCGCACCATGGAGCCGATGTTGAAATCGTGGGTCCAGTTCTCCACGGCGACTTCGAAATCGTGGCGCCCGCGGGAGTCCAGGTCGGCTTTGATGGCCGCGACCGTCCAGTAGCGGTAGCGGTCGAGCACGTTGCGGCGGTCGCCTTCGTCGAGCAGGGTGGAGTCGAAGCGGATGTCGTAATTGGGGGATGACGCATCGTCCGGGCGTGGTTCGCCTGGATGGGTTTGCGACCACGGTCCTACGCCGACCTCGCGGAACGTCGGTTCGCCGGATGCCTGTGCGGCAACATCGATGGGATTGGGATCGTGCACGTTCTCCCCTTCATAGGAACAGCAATACAAATATGTCAAAGGCCCGCGCATCCGTATGCATCATCATGCTTGTCATCGCACATTCGACGACGTCAACGGCAGATATGTTTGCGGTCGGTCGGCGGGAAACTCGGTGTTCAGTGGAGTTCGGATTCCTTGAACACTTCGACGAACGGCAGTTCGGATTCCTCCGAAGTGACCGGGTTGATGACCTTGATGGTCGGGTCGACCATGTCGACACCGCCGATCAGCGAGGCAACGGCCAGCACTTTGGCGCCTTCGTTCTCCACCACGGAGAAGTCGAGGCTCAGCTCGTTGCCGTTGCGCAGGGTGACCAGCGATGAGGTCTGCACATACGATTTTTCAGACAGCCAGGAGTCGACCAGCACCACGCGTTTGCCGGCAATCGACGGACCCTTGATGGACGGATAGACGAAGTCCATGACGAAACCGTCCAAATCCTCACCACGGGAGGCGGCGGCCTGGATCATGGCGGAGACCAGCGGCACGGCCGCGGCGGTCAATGCGCCGACCGCGTCGAAATCGTCGACGGAATAGCCGGCTTCCTCCAACGTGTCGAGCAGGATATGGCCGACGATGGAGGCTCCACGATGGTCGAACAGCACGGAGGAGAGTTCCGAGAAAGGCTTGTCCTTCATTTCGGCCTGCAGCAGCATCTTGAGCTGGTCGCGAGGTTCGAGCATGGCGAAATCGACGGTGGATTCCGTCGAAGCGGAAACAGACTGGCCCGCAGCGGAATCATGCGTCGGAACCGGTGTCGTCTTGCGGAAAGTGTTCTCTTCGGTCATGGTTCCAGCCTATCCTTTCGGCTCGTCATTCACCGTGCGGTATGGGTGATTTATGAGCGATAAACATGGTTATTCGGCGTTGGTCTCGGGAGCGGACAACTCGCGGATATCCCCTTTTTCGGGCGCGATCATGTCGACGGTGCCGATGACCTTGCTTTGGTCGACGCGTTGCAGTTTGCGCGCGGTGACCAGCACGCGCGATTCGAGCGACGCGGCGAACGAGTTGTATGCGCCGACCGTTTTGGTGATGGCGGAACCCAGTTTGGTGGCCCGCTCCCCCAATACTGCAAACCGTTCGTACAGCTCTCGGGACAGGTCGAACAGCATTTTCGCGTCATCGGTCAGGCTTTGCTGCTGCCATGCGTATGCCACGGATTTGAGCACCGCCCATAGGGTGATCGGCGAGGTCAGCGCGACTTTCTGCGCGAATGCGTCGTCCATCAGTGTCGGGTCGGTTTCCAATGCGGCCTGCAGCAACGATTCGTTGGGGATGAACGCGATCACGAAATCCGGAGCATCGCTGAACGCGTTCCAGTAGGCTTTGTCTCCCAGGGTCTTCACATGGTCTCGTACCGCTTTGGCATGGGAATGCAGCAGCTCGTTCTTGCGGGCCAGTTCCTCCGGTGAGGCGGTGTCTGGAATCTCGCATGCGCGCTGGTAGTCGGCGTATGGCGCTTTCGCGTCGATCGGAATGGTTTTGCCGCCCGGCATGTGGATGATCATATCCGGCCGTTGCGTATGTCCATCGGCGTCGGTGACCACAACCTGGGTGTCGAAATCGACATGTTCCAACAGACCCGCCGATTCCACGATGTTGCGCAGCTGCGCCTCGCCCCACGCGCCACGCACCTTGTTGTTGCGCAATGCCGATGATAGGGCGCTCGTCTCGCGATCCAATCGCGCCTGCTGTTCGCCAAGACCTTTGAGCTGTTCGCCGAGCGCGCCCATCTCATGCTTGCGGCCCTCTTCGATTTGCGCGACCTTCGTCTGCAGGGCGTCGAGGTTCTTCTGCACCGGAGCCAGTGCGGAGAGCACCTTGCTTTGCTCCTGCAGTTTCCGTTCGCTTTCGGCTTGACGACGGTTCGCTTCTTCGGCGGCACGCTGCCGTTCACGTTCCACGCGCATTTCCTCGGCACGCTGGGCCTGTGCCAATTGCGATTTGAGATACGTCAGCTGTTGGCTGAATCCTTCCGCCTGCGTACGGTATTGCACAACAGCCGCGTTGAGATTGCTGATGTCCTGTTTGTCCGCCTCGATCTGCGCCTTCGCCTCGTTCAGGTCGGATTCCTTCGCGCCACGGGCCATATCCTGCCCTTTGGCACGGCCCGCGAAGAAGCCCGCAGCCGCTCCGAGCGCGGCCACGATCACCAGCAATATCACTACAAACACAGGATTATCGAACATACGTTCGATGGTATCACGTCGTCAGGAACACATCAATCCACGCATCCACATTCATTCGCAAGACCGACCGCATGCCACACAACCGTGCACTATGCTGAAATCAGCCGAACGCGAAATGCATCAGCCCAACACGAAGGGACATTATGGGATTCGATCTGTTTTTGGCGGCCGTGTCGATTGTGGCCGCATCCATCGCCACCTGGGCGTTGTTGCGGCTGTTTCCAAGCTCGGACGCACGCCAGGCGATTCCGCTGCGGACGGACGGCGGATTTGCCGACCCATCCCACACAACCGACGGTGGAGTGACGATAGACGGCAAAGTGACGGCAGACGGCGAATCGGCATCCGACATCGACGGACAACCCACCGACCACCTCGGCAAGCGCCTCGTCATCGCGCTTATCCTGACCATTCCAACGTTCGTCATCACATTACTGGCGCTGGCCAAAATCGCCATGCCGGGATGGCTGACGAATCCGTGGCCGCACGCCATCGTCATCACGCCGGTCATGTTCTATTGCGCGGCGCCGATTCACCACCGCGGCCTGCCCGCATTGCAGCGGCGGCGTCCGAACGGCGATTCGCTGGTTTCGCTTGGCATGGCGATTGTTTACGCGTACAGCCTGCTGCTGTGCGTGGTGTCGTGGATTTTCCCGGCCGGCTCGCGCGATCCGTATTTCGCGTTCGTCGGCGTGGTCGCGACGCTTTCGCTGGCTGGCACGCTTGTCCGGCAACACGCGATGACCGCGCAGCAGACGGCAGAAACAGAAAAGGCGCAATCGGCACAGTCAACAGAATCAACAGAATCGGCGCGATCTCAAGCGAAATCCCCTGAGCCAACGCAAGAAAAAAGCGCGGAAGAATTGCTCTTCCGCGCTGTGGTAGGTCATGCGATCCGCGCACGCGTGCTGCAGATCACCACGTCGGTGACGATGGTGGTCGCGGTGTGGACGTGCGCGTTGTGGCTGGCGTTCGGCATGCAACCGAAGCTGGCGATCGCCATACTGCTCGGTTCGACCGTGCTGTCGGTCGCAGGCCTGGTATTGCAGGCTTACGACCGACAGGTAACCAATCGATAATCGTCACTCAGCCGGGTTCGGGACGTCGGCGGAATCGTCCGTCTTCTCCTCGCCCATATCCTCCAGCTGGTCCGCGGCCCACGCGGACAGCTCCAGGTGGTCGCCGCCGGTCTGGTCCACCAGCACGGTGTCGCCGTCGTGCACTTCGCCGGCCAGCAGCATGCGGGCAAGCTGGTCGCCGACTTCGGTCTGCACCAGGCGACGCAGCGGACGTGCGCCGTACGCCGGATCGTAACCGGTGTTGGCAAGCCATTCGCGCGCCGAATCGGTCACGTCGAGCGTGATGCGGCGGTCGGTCAGACGTGCGGACACCTGCGCGACCTGAATGTCCACGATGCCGCCGAGCTCCTCGCGGGTCAGCGGGTGGAACATGACCAGTTCGTCCAGACGGTTGATGAATTCCGGCTTGAACTGCATGTGCACGGCGTCCATCACGGCCTTCTTCTTGGCGTCCGCGTCCATGTCGGGATTGACGAGGAACTGCGAGCCCAGGTTGGAGGTCATGATCAGAATCGTGTTCTTGAAGTCCACGGTCCTGCCCTGGCCGTCGGTCAGGCGACCGTCGTCAAGCACCTGCAGCAGCACGTCGAAGACTTCCGGATTGGCCTTCTCCACCTCGTCGAACAGCACCACCGAATACGGACGGCGACGCACGGCTTCGGTAAGCTGGCCACCCTCTTCGTAGCCGATGTAGCCCGGCGCGGCTCCGATCAGGCGGGACACGGAGGCCTTCTCCATGTATTCGCTCATGTCGATGCGCACCATGGCCTTCTCGTCATCGAATAGGAAGTCGGCGAGCGCCTTGGCCAGTTCGGTCTTGCCCACGCCGGTGGGGCCGAGGAACAGGAACGATCCGGTCGGACGGTTCGGGTCGGAGATGCCGGCACGCGAGCGACGCACGGCGTCGGAAACCGCTTGGATGGCTTCCTTCTGGCCGATCACGCGCTTGCCGAGGTACTCCTCCATGTGCAGGAGCTTCTCGTTTTCGCCCTGCATAAGACGGCCCACGGGGATGCCGGTCCAGTCGGAGACGATTTCGGCGATGGAGTCGGCGTCGACGCGGTCGGGGACCATCGGCACGTCGGCGTTGGCATTGTCGGCTCCGCCCGATTCCGCCTCGTTCTTCTCGGCTTGGGCGATTTCCTTCTGGATGGCCGGGATTTCGCCGTAGTTGATGGCTGACGATTTCGCCAGGTCGCCTTCGCGCTCGTACTTTTCGGCTTGCGTACGCAGCTCGTCGAGCTTCTTGCGCAGGTCGCCGATACGGTTGTGGCCGTTCTTTTCGGCGTCCCAACGCGCTTTCAGCCCGTTGAGCTTTTCGCTTTTGTCGGCGATTTCCTGGTTCAAATCGGCGAGACGGTCCTTGGCGCTGTCGTCCAGTTCCGCTTCGGCCTTTTCCGCGGCCTTGTCGTTCTTCGGATTGCCCAGCAGGTACGACTTCTCCATCTTGAGACGGTCCACCTGGCGGCGCAGTTCGTCGATTTCCTCAGGCGAGGAGTCGAGTTCCATGCGCAGGTGCGCTGCGGCCTCATCCACCAGATCGATGGCCTTGTCCGGCAGCTGGCGTCCGGAAATGTAGCGGTTCGACAGGGTTGCCGCCGCGACCAGCGCGTCGTCGCCGATGGTCACCTTGTGGTGGGCCTCATACTTCGGCGCGATGCCGCGCAGGATGGCGACGGTGTCCTCCACGCTCGGCTCGCCGACGAACACCTGCTGGAAACGACGTTCGAGCGCCGGATCCTTTTCGATGTTCTCACGGTATTCGTCCAGTGTGGTGGCGCCGATCAGGCGCAGTTCGCCACGGGCCAGCATGGGCTTGAGCATATTGCCCGCGTCCATGGAGCCTTCGGCCGCGCCCGCGCCGACGATGGTGTGGATCTCGTCGATGAAGGTGATGATCTGCCCGTCGGCCTTCTTGATCTCCTCAAGCACGCTCTTCAGACGTTCCTCGAATTCGCCACGGTACTTGGAACCAGCCACCATGGAGCCCAGGTCAAGCGAGATAAGCTTCTTGTTCTGCAGGGTGGTCGGCACGTCGCCGGCGACGATGCGCTGCGCCAGGCCTTCGACGACGGCGGTTTTGCCGACGCCAGGCTCGCCGATCAGCACAGGATTGTTCTTGGTACGGCGGGACAGGATCTGGATGACGCGGCGGATTTCCTGGTCGCGGCCGATCACCGGGTCGAGCTTGCCTTCCTTCGCGGCGGCCGTCAAATCGGTGGAGTACTTCTCCAAAGCTTTATACGAGCCTTCCGCGTCGGCGCTGGTCACCTTGCGGTCGCTGCCGCGCGCGGCGGTCAGGGCGTTACGCAGCTTATCCGCGGTAAGACCGTTCTTTTCCAAGATGTCCGCGCTTTGATTCGGTTTCGCGGCCGCGATTGCGACCAGCATGAGGTCGACGGTGACGTACTCGTCTCCCCTCCGTTGCATTTCTTTTTCGGCTTGCGATAGCACCGCCGACAGCTGCCTGCTGACGTCCGGCTGCGTTGTGGTCGATCCGCTGGCGCTCGGCAGCGATTGCATCGCCCGATGCACTTCGGCGCTCACGTTTTGCGCGTTGCCGCCTGCCGCTTCGATGAGCGCGCGGGCCATGCTGTTTTCCTGACGCAGCATCGCGTCCAGCAGGTGCAGGGTGTCTACCTGCGGATTGCCCAGCGCCGCCGCGTTCTGAACGGCGTCCGAAAGCGCTTCCTGCGCCATCTGCGTGAACTTCTGTTCCATATCATCCTCCATGGTTCGCGCCCGGCCGCCCGGCCTTCGCTACCGGGCCGGCGTTCGGACGCATATGTCGTTGTCTGATATGCTCAACCGACTTCATCGCCATTATATTCCCAAAACTTGAGTCCCACACACTCAACTTTTTGCGTTTCTCAAAACCGTCTTTCGACACAGGACGGCAGTCACCGACAATCACCAGCGCTCACCGGCAATCGCAATACATACGAAAAAGGCGGGCAGCAACGTAACGAAATCACGAAACGTTGCAAACCCGCCTAATCCAAAGTCCGCCAGCAAGCCGAAAATCAGCCGCGCACCACCACGTTGCGCAGATCGCCGATGCCCTCGACGTGCACGATCGCCTCGTCACCCGGATCCAGATGACCCGACGCGTTCGGCGTACCCGTCATAATCACATCGCCCGGCAGCAGCGTGGTGAAACTCGTAATCGCCGCGATCTGCTCAGGAATGCCGTGAATCAGATTCGCCGTGGTACCCGACGCCATCGGCACATCCTCACCGTTGAGCGTGAAGGAAATCTTCGCATCCTTCCAATCCACATCGTCACGCGTCACAATCCACGGACCCAACGGGCACGCCGTATCAAAACCCTTCGCGCGCGTCCACGTCGGATCAAGACCCTGCAGATCACGCAACGTCACATCATTCACGCACGTGAAACCCAGCACATAATCCATGGCCTGCTCCACCGGCACATTCTTGGCGATACGACCCATCACCACAGCCAACTCCGGCTCGAAATTCATATCGTTCGAACACGGCGGAATCACGATCGGATCATCCGGACCAATCACCGACGTGCTCGGCTTGGTGAAAATCACCATATCCTCCGGCGCATGCTTGATATCGGAATGACCGGCCTCATGCATGAACCGCGCATGCGCCTCATAATTCTTCGCCAAACCGTACACCTTCGACGGAATCACCGGAGCCAGCAGACGAATGCCGTCACCATCCACCGGATAGCGCTCGCCGGTCGGCTCGACGGCCTGGCCGGACAGCGGATAGCCGTTCAAGGCCACGAGATAGTCCTTGCCGTCGTTCTTGTCGGTCTGAACGAAGGCGTACTGCGGTACATCATTATGCGTAAAACGTGCGATTCTCATACCCGCAAGTCTACCCGCTCGCCACGCCCGCCGTTCTCGACATGCGTCGCTTTGCGGACGATGCCGATTGCTCGCGTTTTTTACGATTTTTGCGATTATTTGCGATGCAGTTCCACCCGCAACGCCGCCACCTCGCGTTCCAGCTCGTCGATGCGGCGCACCTGCTGGGCGATGAGCAGGTCGCGCACGTCACCTCCCGACAGAATCGGGACTTCGGCTGCGTTGCGCGGCGCGGGCAGCGTCGCATTGCTTTGCGTTTCCGTCGTTTGCGTTGGCTGCACCGGCTGCGATACCGCAGATCGAACAACCTCCGCAGATTCCGCCGACGGCGCCACATCCGCCGACGCCGATGGCACCACTCCACCATTCCCATCAACCGATACCAGCCGGTCCGTGCCCATACGGCAGGCAATCTTGCGCCAGCGCGCGAAACAACGTTCGATGCGCTTATAGCCGATCAGCGATGGGTCGAGTCCGGCTTCGCGGAACAGTTCGACCGGCGATTCGCCCGCATGGTACCGGCGCATGCAGTTGTGTTTGAACGATTCCGTGTAGGTGATGCGTCGCGACGTCGCTTCGGCCACCACCGGCAGCGAGCGCAGATATTCGACTTCTTCCGGACTGAACGCTCCCCCACCGTTGCACATGATGTTCCCTTTCGGCTTGGCGTGCGGCGGCTCCCTTCCACCGCACGGCAGTCGAATGGCCTCCGTCATGCCATTCCCCTGTTCGGCTTGCGATTCGGCTTGCGATGCGCGCTTGCGATACGTGTTTGCGATACGTGTTTGCGATACGTGTTTGCGATGCAAGGCCGCAATCCGATTCGTTGTTCGCTTCGTGTTCCATCATACCGGTACGAATGGCGTTTTTCCAACCATTTCAGGCGGTACTAAACCCTAAATCACCCGTATTCGTCACAACAAAAGCGGGTGAACCGTTGATCGCTCAACGACTCACCCGCCCGAACAAGTCCCGTTGCCTGTCTGCTGGCCCGCTCAGACCGCCATCGGCGTATCGGATTCGCGGAAGCGCAGCACGAGCGCCAGTCCGGCTCCGGCCATTACCAGGGCCGCGATGGTGAACAACGCGGTGCCCATTGCGCCGGTGAGCGGCAGCTGCGTGACGTTCTTCACGTTCTTGACCTGGATTGCCTTGTCGACCTCGCTTGCCAGACCAAAGTTGTTGGCGCCGACCAGCTTGAAGGTCGATTCGCCGTTCTCCTGATTCACGGTCAGTTCGACGGTGAAGGTCGGCACGAAGTTCTTCGCGTAGCCGTCCGCGAATCCGGTTTCCTTCAGCGTGTACTTGCCGGACTTCAAGCCCATGATCCTCACATTGCCGGTGGTGGAGACCACGTTCTCGGTAGTATTCTTCTCGTTCGCTTCGGCAAGGCGGTATTCGCCATCCACAATCTTGATGAACTTGAGCGGGGTCTGCGAAACCTCGGTTCCCTCGAACACGTGGAACTTCGCTCCTGCGAGACCATTGGCATCGCTTCCGACACCGTACTTGTGGAAGGAGAAGCCCCCGGTATAGGAGTCGAATTCGACCGGCGTATTCCACACCTCGGTGTCACGGGACACGGCCGCCTTGTTGGTAACCTTGTTGCCCATGTCGATGATGTCCTTGTTGACCACGGCGGTGTAGGTGATGACCAGCTGGCCGCTCTTGTTGGCCAAGTCGAATTCCAGCACGGTGGTGGTCTTGCCGTCGGCTCCAACGGTCGGAACGGTCACGTAGGTGAACGGCATATTCGTTTCCGTGCCATCCGCGGCTCGAACAACGGCCTTGAAGTCCTTGTTGACCGTCAGGCCCTTGGATGCCACGTCCTTCACGAAGTACGGATACTTGTCGTAGCCTTCGGCCGCGTTCGGAATATCCAGCGTGATGGTGTAGGCGACGGTCTGCCCAATGCTCACGCCTTCAGTGGTGGTAATCGTATCGGCCGTCTTGCCCGGCTGGTCGGGCTCGTTCTCGTTCTTGGCCACAAACATGCCGACAGCGTTGATCTTGCCCTGGCCGGTTGCCGGATCGCCCTTCACTTTGAATGTGGCGGCCACGCCGTTCAGCGTGGTGGCGACGATGGCATTGGTTCCCCGACCGCCGTCCTTGTCCACATCGGTGATGAGATACCAGCCTTCTTCAAGCGAACCGATGGCAGCCGTACCGCCGTTGCCTGCAACGGTTTTGTCGGCAACGACGCCATCGCCAACCGCCAACGAGGCCGCGAATGTGCGGAACCAGGCGGCGTCGTTATCGCCGGTCTTGGTTGCGGCGAACGCGGCCGGATTGCTGTCATATTCGGAGGGCATGCTGACAACGGGGTCCATGTTGTTGTTGGCGGCGGCCACCGCGTCGGTCACAGCAGTCACCCAATCGGCGTCGGTGTCGACCTGCACGGCGTCGCCGTCCACCGTCAGCGAGGCGAACTTGTACGCGGAGTAGGTGTGCCCCTTCTGCGAATGCCGCACTTCGATCGATGCGCTGCCGGCCGCGTACGCTCCGGCGGTGCCGAGCGCCATACCGCCCAGCAACGTTGCCGCCGCGGCGATTACTGCACAAAGCCTTCTCGTCTTCATGATGAGAGACCTCTCTTCCTTGGTTTGGTCGGCCTTGTTGCCGCAGCCGATTGGTTGGTTTTATGGGAAGTTTCGTATATTGTGTTGTTCTTTGGTTGTGATTGAAAATTGCGATTGCCGGATTGCGATCAGAGAATTGCGATTGCCGTCCGGCAGTTCCGTCAAGGCTGTCCGCGCCCGATCAAAGCCAGTCCGACGATGCCCGCAAGCAGCAGCAGCAGTGCCGTGACGCCGGCCACGACCAGCCAGGTCCGTCCTTCCGATGCGCCGGATAGCGGCAGCACGGCCACCGTCTCTTTCACGTTGGTGAACGAGGCTTCGTAGGTGGCGGTCTGTCCCTTGTCGAACGCGCTCCACATGTCGGCTCTGGTGATGCTGATCGGCACTGAGGTGACGTTGCCTTTCGCGTGATAGCCGGCGATGTTGCCTTCCGTGACGGTGTAGTCGCCTGCCATCACGCCACGGAATGTGTACTGCCATTCGCCGGTAGGCAGCTCGTCATCTTCGGAAAGGTCTTTGCCCAGCTTCGATGCGCCGCCCTGCATGAAATCGATGCGCAATGTGGCTCCGCTCGCCGGCATTCCGCCTTCCCAATGTTTCGTCACGACCACGTTGGCGGACGGCACCTGCAATACGGGATGCTGGTAGGCCGCGCAGGCGGACTGCTTGTCGAAGGTGTAACAGACCTGCGCCGACGCGTTCGATCGGAAGCCCGGCTTTCCTGCGGAGGTCGTGCCGGTGCCCGCGTCGCCGGTCGCGTCGTAGTTGATGCCGCCGTCGACCATATTGACCCGCGCGTAGGCGCTGTCGGTTGGCACGATGCCGTACGAGAGCGTGTAGGTCGCGTTGTGCAGCAGCTGGTAATCGCCGGCGAATTCGACGCGGATCTTGCCGTTGCCGGCGTCGCTGTACCACAATGTGTAATCACGTTCCAGCACTGGAGGCGTAGCCCCCGAAGACAGATTCGTCACGTTGAGCGTCACGCCGCCGGTCACCCGGTAGTAGGTCGCTCCGCCGAAGTTCCGCATGCTGGCCATGTTCCAGACAACGCCATCGACCTGCGCGTATTCGGACAGCTCGTCGACGATCGAGACGCCGCTGTAGGCGCTTCCCGTGGTGATCTCCTTCTGGATGTCGTCGAAGATCTTCGTCAGGTCGTCAGCGCTGTTGGTGGCCTTGTAGTAGCCGAGGTTGCTGCCCGTACCCCAATTGGTTTTGTTGTACGCGGTGGCGTTCGGATAGTTGCTGGACACGGCGTGCATGAACTGGTTGGCTTGGTCGTTCTCCCTGTTACCGAACGATTGCTGCTCCGGATTGGCGCCTTCGAAGATGCCGATGCTGTAGATGAGCGTGCCGGCCGATTTCATGGCGAGCGCGGTTGTCACGGCGTCATTGGCGACTCTCGTGCTAAAAGTGTTTTGCGTGGTCGGCACACCGTCCGCGAAGAAAATGACGACTTTCTTCGCGCCTGGCCTTGCCCGCAGCAATGCCGTCTGCGCGGCGGCCATGCCTTTGTCCGCAGGGGTCGCGCCATTGGCGGACAGCCTGCTCACCGATGATTTCAGAGCGGCGGTATCGCTGGTCAGGGAACTCACCACGCCGGATGTCTGCCCGAATTGAGCGATGGCGATTCGCACTTTGCTGTTTTCGTCCTGGATGGTGTCGTTGGTGGTCTCGGTGGCGTCGATGAAGCTGGTCGCCGCTTCTTTCAGCGCCGTCAACCGCTTCGGATTCGATTTGTTGCATCCTCTTTGGCTTCCGTCCATGCAGTAGTTCATCGATCCGGACGTGTCCAGTACGAGCACCACTTCGATTTTCTCCGTGGTCTCATGGCTTTCGCGGGTATCCTTGCCCACCACGTTGAGGTTCAGCGTGTATTTGCCGCCGTTGTTGTATGTGATGCTTTTCGTGTGGTCCGGCTGCGGCACGGCGACGTTACGCGCGGCACGCATCACGGTTTTGCGATTGAAGGTGAAGCGATCGCGCATGATGTGTTCGTCGGCGTCGGCATCGTCTTTGGCAGCATCATTCTTGTCGTTATCGTTGCCGTTTTGAGCCGACGCGGCATCCTTGTCGGCGTCATTCTTACCGTTCTTGTCGGCATCGTCGGCATCTTCAGCAGTGTTGCCATCGTTGTCAGCATCGTCCGCATCGCCGGTTTTGCCGTCATCGGCTGTCGCGCCCGCATCGCCATTCGCCACAGCATCCGTGCGATTTTCGCCGGCATGGTCGTTTCGATCGCCGTCTTGAGCCGGTGCAGCACCATTTGCAGGTACGTCAGCGTTCTCAGCCGTCGGCTGCCTAACCGCCTGCCGTTCCTGCTCCTTCTGCTCATTCGGCTGTTCCGTCTTATCGCACGGCTGCCGCTGTTCCGGCATCGTCTCCGACGGTTGTTCCGGTTGCGATTGCGACTGCAGTTGCGATTGCGCTTGTTCGTTCGATGGCTGCTGCGATTCGCCGTCGTCCGTAAGGCATTGTGCGTCGTCATCGTCCGTTGCGGACTGTCCGGCAACATCTTGCCCGGCAATGTCGGCAACGTCCGATCCGACTGCGTTTTCAGCATCGGATTGTTGTGTCGATTCCGGCTGGCTCGCTGCGGATTCGGCGGCCACGTTGCCGCCATCCGTCACCGTTTCGTCGGCGAACGCGGTCGCGCCGGCTCCCGTGGTGCCGGCCAGCATCGCAATCGTGACAAGCAATGCGGTGAATTTTCCCATCCGCGCGCCACACCGGCTTATGAAGCCGGCAAGCGGGTCCTTCATCCACTTCATGACATGTCCATCTCTCATGGCGCTGTGGCGAATTGCCTATGCGCCTCCATGCCTTGAACCTTATGGATGAACGTTTTGAAACCCGTCCCCTCCATTGATGGGTTCGGGGAACGTGCGGACCCGCGAAAATCGCGGCCTTCCCCCTTATCCTTTACGCGGCCAGGTGGAAGCGTGCCGCATGATTCGGTGTCGGGGCCGCATCGACCGCACGACCATGCAGCACAACAGCATGCCGCCCATCGTGCAAACGATGGTCATGGCGAGCGCGCCCAGTTCGGTCGCGCGTTCGTCGCGCACGTCGGCCGGATCTGGCGCGGGCAGCGGTATTGCGACGCGATGCCCGGAGACTAGCAGCCGATGCGTGTTGATGCCGTATGGCGTGCAGGTCATCAACGTCAGCCGGTCTTCGCCGGGCACGATTTTCAACCGTGAGACGTCGTCCGGTTCGATCACGCTGATTCGGTCCACTTCGTATCCCAGCGTCTCGTCCATCACTTTGATGTACATGAAATCGCCGTCGTGCAGTTCGTCGAGCCGTGTGAACATCAACGATTTGACCAGGCCGCGATGCCCGGTGACCACCGTATGCGAGCCAGTGCCGCCGACCGGCAGGCTGGTGCCGTACAGATGCCCTGCGCCGACGGCGAGCACCGGTTCGGACGTACCATGCCGAATCGGCAGTTCCACGCCGATTTTGGGCACCAATACCGTGCCCATGATGCCTGCGCCGGAATCCAGCAGGCCCTGATAGTTCGCGTCCGTGTCCGCCGCGGAAAGCCCGGCACCGCCGGAAGGCGCCGAATCGTCGGCGGTATCAGCATCTCCGGCAGTGCCAGCCGGTCTGGTAGTGAACGGATCGGCCGCCTCGCCCAATACCGGCTGTCCTTCCACGGCAAGCCGCCGATTGTATGCGCGCGCCCGTTCCAACTCCTCCATCGCCATCGGATACGGCCATCCGGCAACCGTGCGAGCCGCCGAATCGGATGTCTCGGCCAAGCGCCGCGCGGAATGCGCCTGCATGGCGAACGGCAACGACGCGACCACCACCGCGCCCACGATCAGCAGCACGGACACGCACCGCACCAATATGAAACGAATCCGCCGCAGCCTGCGCGCGCGAACCACATCGGCAATGTCAATCGCCTCGTAAAACGACGGCGTTCCAGCGAACGTTCCAGCAGACGTTCCAGCGAACGCAACAGTTCCGGCATGACCACTGTCGGCAGCTGCACCGGCATCAGATCCGACTCCGGCGCCATTGCCGATGCCATCGTTATCGTCACCGGCATCATAGGAATCAGCCGAGGCGCCCGCCACGGCACCGAACAGCCGCATGGGCGAACGCAGCACCGCATGCGCATGCACGTAGGAATCCGTCCTGCGGGCGAGCAGACGGACGGGTTTACTCATCAATCGAGAGGCAGACCAAAACATGGGTTTCTCCTTCGAACACACCCATGTTCACACCCGCCATACGAAAGCCCTTGCCCCCTATAGGAGGGCTTACCCCTAGAAAGACAACGGTTTCAGGCACGAAACCGGCAATTTTGGCACCAAACCGCGCAGCACCCCACCTACCGGCGGAACGCAGCTCAGACAAGCCGTTTTTCAGAGGAATGCAAGTCAGACGAATGTAAGCCAGACGAATGCAATCCAGGCGGACGAGCCTCGCAAATCCTTAAAAAAACAGAAAAAGTCAAAGAAAGCGCTCAGATGAACGCACGCTCACCGAAAATCGCAGTGCCGACGCGCACGATGGTGGAACCTTCGGCGATGGCCAGTTCCATGTCGCCGGTCATGCCCATCGACAGTTCCCGGCAACGGTCCGTGCCCGGTTCGCCGGATGCGAGGATGAGGTCGCGGGTCTTGCGCAGGTGCGAGAAACCGCGGCGAATCACCGTTTCGTCGTGCACATGCGCGCCGATCGTCATCAGTCCCCGCAATTCGATGCCGTCCAACGTGCCGATTTTCTGCGCGATGCGGATGGCGTGCGCCGGATCGCAACCGGATTTCGATTCCTCGCCGGATTCGTTGACTTCCAGCAGCACGCCGACAGTAATACCGCGAGCCACGGCTCTACGTGAAATTTTTTCTGCCAAATCGATTGAATCGACCGATTCGATAGTGTCGACCACCGGCAGCACTTTGCCGATTTTATTGCTTTGCAGCTGGCCGATCAGGTGGAATGGAATATGCTCCGCCGCAGCATCCGGCGCGACGCCTGCGACGCCCAGCGAAAACCCGCGTTCCGCGCATCGCCATGCCAGCCCTTTGGCCTTCGCCGTCACTTCCTGCGGACGGTTCTCGCCGATCATGCGCACGCCGGCATCAATCGCAACCATGATTTCGCCGATGTCGCGCGTCTTCGTGGCGGCCAGCAGGCGCACGGAGCCGGCTTCGCGTCCGGCTTGTTCCTCAGCTGCCGCGATGCGGTCGAGCACACGATGCACGCCGTCCGTGATCTCACGTGCGCGCGCATCGTCGATCACCTCGTTGGCGAGGTTCTTGTGATCCATGTATGCAGTCATCGTCCACCTCTCGCAAGTTCATTCGACCGCCGGTCCGCGGCCGGCACCACCGTTTCCGGCATGTCGGCTGATATTTCGATACCAGTGTTACCAGAAAACCGCCGACAACGTATAAAGAAGCCCGCGCGATGACCTGAAGTGAAGCGATAAAGCGGTCATAAATTCGCGCGGGCTATAAAACCAGACGGCAGTAGAAGGGGGACTTCAAAGACTCCGTCTACGCATTTAATGTATCAGATAAATGCGCGCGAACCGCCGGAAAAACCAATAAATCTGAAAACTTTTTTTCAGATTTTATCCCCCTTGCGCAGCCCCTCCACCAAACGCTCCAATTTATCGACGCGATCGCTCAACACCATCACCTGGCATACCAGCGATTGAATCTTACCCAACGGCACTTCCGACATCGCATTGTGGTTGTCCACAGCCGTATCATGCGGTTCCGGCTCTTCGGCCGCCTTGCGCATGATGTCCTCGTCACGCTTCCAGCGTGCGATATTGCGTTCGATGCGCTTGTGCCCGATGACCGATGGGCTCAATCCCGCGGAAATGAAGATCGCAGTCGGCTTCTCCCCCTGCAGATACCGCCTCATGCAGTCGATTTGGAATTCCCTCGCATACGTGATTCTGCTGTCCGTCACCGCGTCGATCGACGGCAATGTACGCAGGTATTCGATTTCCGCTCTACTGAACTGTCGCTTCGTCATATTCGCCCCTTGTAAATCCCCTTTTGACCGGCCATACCGATAACGCATAGACCGAATTGCCGAAATCACCACCCAGAATACCGGATGACGCACACCACCTTACGCACACCCCAAACGAAACGCGCGGCCCGTATCACCATGCGCTAAATATCCTTCTCACACTGTGAGATATCTCACAGCGACGGCACGTTTTCGGAGCACGCTGCAACCTCGGCATGGCACGTCACGGCACGTCCAGCAACGCATTCCACAATCGCGCCCCACGAAACCCGCCGTTCCGGCCGCCGATGCAGGTACAGTTGCAAGCATCGGCGCAACCGGTCTCCGCATCGGCAACACCGAACCGCCCGCCAACGACAGGAAGGAACCCCGTGCCAGGTCGTTTCGCACCCACCCCATCAGGCCGCATGCACATCGGCAACATCTATGCGATGCTCGGAGCATGGCTGTCCGCGCGCAGCCGCGGCGACGGCATGCTGCTGCGCATCGAAGACATCGACGAACCGCGCGTGGTGCCCGGCGCGGCCGAACTGATGATGGACGACCTGCATTGGCTTGGATTGGATTGGGACGGCGATCCGGTGTTCCAATCCGCCCGGCACGACCTGTACCGTGAGGCGCTGCATTGCTTGGAAAACCTGACGATTGACGACGCATACGATTCGCCGTTTGACGCGCGCAACGACCACACCCCCGCAGTCGGCAGCGCAGCCAACAACGCAATCGCTGGCACAACCCCGCTGATTTACCCTTGCTTCTGCTCGCGCGCCGACATCCGCGCAGCCTCCGCACCGCAGGAAGGCGACCGTTTCATGGTGTATCCCGGCACGTGCCGCCGGCTTATCGCCAGCAATCCGGATACCGTCCGGCGGCGGCTGGCCAACGGCGACCGCCATTCGCTGCGCATCGCCATGCCCGCCGACACAAACCCGCGCGCAACCGTCCAATTCGATGATGCAGTGTTCGGTCATCAGGAATTCAATCTGGCGCACGACGTCGGCGACACCATCGTGCGCCGCGCCGACGGCCTGTTCTCCTACCAGCTGGTGGTGGTCGTGGACGATCTTGACATGGGCGTCGACGACATCGTGCGCGGCCGCGACCTGCTCCGATCGAACGCCCTGCAAATCGCCATTCGCCAAGCACTTATCAAGGCGGGATTCCGCAAGGCGAAAACGCAGGCTTCTGCACCATCGCAGCACGCACCACAATCACAATACACCCCATATAACCCCGAAAACCCACGGTACGCGCATCTGCCGCTTATCGACAACGCGGCCGGCCGCAGGCTCGCCAAACGCGAGCGTTCTTTGGATATGGGGGCGCTGCGCGCGCATGGCGTCACCGCGGAGCAGGTTGTCGGCTATTGTGCGTGGCTGCTTGGTTTGCAGGGCGATTCCGCGCATACCAGTCCGCAGCCGATGAGCGCCGTCGAGGCGTTGCAGGAGTTCGATTGGGGTAAGGTACGGGCCGATACGGCCGACCGCAGTATCAGCCAAGACGATTTCGACGCGTATTTCGGCTTGTGACAACGGCTGGCCGGATCTCGCCGAATTGCCGAGACGACCCGGTCAGTCCGGGAAACAGCAGAAAGCAGCAGAAAATAACGGGAAGCAGTCGACGTTCAGCCGATCCACAGCTCCGAGTCAAGCGGATATTCGTTGACCTTGCAGCCGTCCAAATGCATGGATTGCTCCTGCATCAGCGGCGCCAACTGGCCTTCGCCGGCGCAGGTCGTTTCGTTGTCAATGTGCCCCAGCCGGTGTCCGACCTCATGGTTGATCACCATCGTGCGGTATCGCGCCAGGTTGCCGCCGGCGGCGAGCCATTGTTGCGTGCCACCGTTCCAACGGTCGTCGTTGACGATCACGTTGTTGTCGACCCTGCAGCTGTATTCCACCGAGCATGATGGCGAGAACGACGTCATTTCCGACGCTTGGGACAGCACGAGATTGAAATCGCAGTTGCCGTCCGTGGATTGGTCGAATATGGCTCCGGCGCGTGGCCATCCGTGTTCGTCGTTGAGGATGCGGAACGCCGCGTTGCCGAATTCGTCGGCCGAACCGACGTTTCCTTTGGTTGCGATGCAGTAATGGTATTGCGTCACCGGTTTGCCGCTGTTTTGCGCGGTTTCCTGCGCTTTGTTCAGAATCGCGGTTTTCTCGTCGTCGCCCAGTGCCGCCGATTGCGCGCTCACCGCTTTGGCGACGGCCTGCTCTTCCTGCGATTGTTTGGTTTCCGGTTTGGTTTTTTTGGCCGTCTTATGCTGATTGGTTTTGGCTGTTTTCTTGGCTGGCTTCTTGGCCGACGTCGAATGCGTGGCTTGTGCCGTCGTCTGCGTGTTCGGCGTCATGCGGACCAGCAGTGCGTGCACGCTGCAGGACGTCATCGATGCGATCAGCAGGAACAGCACGAGCACCAGCACGGCGGCCCTGCGGATGCGAAACGCCTCAAGCCGTTCCCGTTGGCCCATTGTGGCGTCGGCTTTCGGATCGAGCGCACGTATGATACGACGAATCCGCTTCAATCCAGCCTCCCGATATGGTGATGTTTCTCTCTTCGGCAACAGTACCAGTCTCAGTCAACATGCCGAAGCCGCCGACCGCCATGCATACCACCTATGCGTAAGGCCCGCGATTCCGGAGGGAATCACGGGCCTTACCAGCATGCCAGACGAATGCCGGCAATCGTCAAAGTAATGCTCAGGCGAACAGCACCTTGAACAGGAACGCGCCGACGATAGCGCCTGCGATCGGGGCCACGACCGGAATCCAAGCCTCGCCCCAGCGGGAATCGCCCTTGTTCGGAATCGGCAGGATGGCGTGCAGGAGGCGCGGCATGAGGTCGCGGGCAGGGTTCAGACCAGGGCCGGTCGGGCCGCCCATGGAGGTCACGAGGCCCCACACGATGAAGCCGACGACGATGGATGCGGCAGCCGGGTTCGCCTTGCCCCACGGCAGGGACAGGCAGCACAGGGCGCCGAGCACCAGCATGAAGGTGCCGAAGAACTCGTTGAGGAAGTAGTTCACGCGGTCGTTGTGCGCGTCGGTGGTGCAGAAGGTGCCGAGGATGGCTTCGGCATCGTCGGTGTCCTTGTAGTGCGGCAGGTAGGTGACGTACACGATGAGCTGGCCCGCCACTGCGCCGAGCAGCTGGGCGATGATGTACGGCAGGACCTCGTTCCACGGGAACATGCCGTTGACGGCCTGCGCGAGGGTCATGGCCGGGTTGATGTGGGCGCCGGAGACGCCGCCGAACATCAGGACCGGGAACATGACGCCGAAGCCGTAGCCCATGGCGATGTTCAGCCAGCCGGCATGGTAGCCCTTGGTGTTTTTCAGTTCCGCGTTGGCGACAGCGCCGTTGCCGAAGACCATCAGCACGGCGGTGCCGACGAATTCCGCGGCAAGCTTGGTGAAGAGTGTGTATTCCACTGCAGTTTCCTCTATTGCTTCTTCTCTAACGATTCTTACGATTCGTGCGATTCGAGATGAATTGCGATTCCGCTCTGGGCGGACAACAGCGCACTACCTTACTCCGTACGGAGGAAGTAACGCGGCTTTGGGTGGACACATGTCCGAAATACGAAAAAGACCCAAGCCATTGGCTTGGGTCTTGTCTGTGCCCCCTCAGGGATTCGAACCCTGGACACGCTGATTAAGAGTCAGCTGCTCTAACCAACTGAGCTAAAGGGGCGTTGGTCTTGGCGAGGTTTTTGTTCTCGCTGAGCACATGGAGTAAATATACTCAGAATCGGAAAGAACGCAACCCTCGGCGTGTCGCAATCATAAAACCGCTATTTTCCAACGTTTTCAGCAAATCGCCATCTATGGTGCACATCGCGTCATACGACGAAAAATGCGGCGCGATGGCGCCATAAAATCCAAGTAATCACATTTTCTTCACATTCTGCCGCAATGCAACCACTCCGACAGTCAACGGCACGAACTTTTCCATCATACATTTCCACCGCGGCGAGCCGAATAGCACGCATCATCGTCGAGCCCGTCGGCGCGCCAGAGGCCCTTTATAATAAGGACTATGGCGCGTCACAGGAGTATATGACGCGCATCAAGAAGGAGAAAGGCTTACCTATGGCATGCCCAAATTGCGGTCAGCCGACCATCGAAGGCGCTAAATTCTGCGCCTCGTGCGGCTCACCGCTCACCCAACCGACCGCGGCGGCACCGCAAGCGCCGGCCGCGCCGGAATCCGATGACGGCACCATGCTGTCTTCCGCGCCGCACATGGCACCGGCCCCGCAGATGCCGACCGCTGCCGTCCCGCTGCCCAATAGCGCCGCACCGGCAGCTCCGCAAACCACCGTCCCGCAGCCCACCACACCGCAACCGGCGGCGCAAGCACAGCCGACCGCTCAGGCGCAGGCAACGCAAACGGTGGCACCACAGGCCGCGCCGACGCAGCAGTTCCAGTATGCGCCATCCCCGGCCCCGCAGCCGGCAGCAGCGCCGCAGCCAAGCCAGCCGACCCAGCAAATCGCCCGTCCGGCGGCCGATCCCACCATCACCGCGCTGACCACACCGCAGTCCATGAAGACCATGGGCGCCAGCCTCGGCATCGGTCTCGGCGCGAGCGTGGTGTTCGCGCTGCTCGCATCGATCGTCTTCTTCATGGGCAATGCCGCGGCCAGCAACGGGCTTGCCGGCATTCCGGGCTTTTCCGACACCGCCTCCTTCCTGGGCAACAACGGTGTGTCCGGTTCCGGCCCGAATTTCTTCCAGATTCTCTTCACCGTGATGACGCTCGGCGTTGGCGGTTCGCTGAATCTCAAAACCAGCTCCCAGGGCTTCTCGCTGAGCAATCTCGGCATTGACGCCTCGCACGTCAGCGTGACGCTGCCGGTCGGACTGCCCGGTGTGGCATTGGCGATCGGCGCCGCGTTCGGCGCATATATGCTGGCACGCAGGTTCGCGCTTCGTTTCAAGTGGACGGGCGTCATCAGCTCGCTGATCGTCGGCGTGCTGTCCGGCCTGGTGCTGCTGGTCTTCGCCGCCATCTTCCCGGTGACGGTGGGTGGTTCCTACAGCGACTATTCCGCTTCCGCGTCGCTTTCCGGCGTGTCCTTCCGCACGTTCTGCATGGCGTTCCTGCTGTCGGCGGCCGGTGCGCTGGCCGGCTACGCGTTGGCACAGTATGCGGGCGATTCGGGTAACGTCTTCTCCGCCGCTTGGCGTTGGGCGCACCGCGCTCGTGGCTTCGTGCGCACGCTGGTCGAATCGTTTGCGATCTACGGAGTGCTGTTCCTGGTGCTTGGCCTGGTGGCGACGATCGCCATGTCCGCCGCGAACCATCTCGGCGCAGGCGGTCTGCTGCTGGTTCCGCTGCTGTTCCCGGCTCTGCCGCTTATGCTGATTTCGCTGTCCTCGTTCGGCGGCATCACCTTCTCGACGTCCAGCTACAGCGTCCATACGATCACGTTGTTCAACGTGTCCTCCCTCAGCCAGTATGGCTGGATCTTGTGGATCTGCTTCGTGCTGTTCCTGCTTGCCACGTTCTATATCGCGCTGCGTGAGACCGCGCGCAATATGTACGACCCGTATTACGCGGGCTGGCAGCATACGTGGAAGGCTCCGGTGGCCGCGATGGTGTTCTGGCTGGCCGCGGAGTTCCTGTTCACTTATTTCGCGGCGGGATACGCCTCGTCCAGCATGTCGATGACGGCTCCGATGTGGTATTTCCTCGTCGCCGGCATCTGGGCGTTCCTGATCGAGGTGGCCGCGATGACGTTCGGTCCGACGCTGGTGGCGTCCCTGCCGGGCATGTGGCGGATCATCGTCGGTGGCACCGTGCAGCAGACCCCGCAGAACGTGGTCGATTACGTCAAGTCCTGCGATCCGTCCTACGGCATGAAGAAGACCTCTGCCACGGCGAGCGGCACGACCGCAACAGCGACCATGCCGACGGCTTCGGCTGCCGCACAGCCGGCCAATCCAACTACTCCGGCAGCTCCGGCCGCATCGGTCCCCCAGCCCGCGACGCCGGCTGCACCAATGCCCGCGCCCACCGCAACGCCTGTTTCACAGGCCGTTCCACAACCGGTCGCCCCGACGTCCATGCCCAATACGACAACGGGCAACACGGCAACGGGTGCGGTGCCGCTGCCGCAATCGCCAGCAGGCGCGGCTTCTATGCCGGTCGCAGCTCCGGGGGCAGGTCAGCCGCTCGACCCAAAAACTAAGAAGACGATCCTTATCAGCGGCATCGTAATTGGTGCCCTGATTGTGTTGGGCATTGTCTACGGTGTGCTCAACTCGACCGTCTTCAGCGCGAAATCCGTGGCGCAAAGCTATCTGACGGCGATTGCCGACGGCAAGTATGACAAGGCCAATGACATCGCCGATCCGCAGGTGGACAAGGACCAGCTCAAGCTGCTGTCCGACACCGTAGCGAAGGCTGACAACGCCACGATCGCCAACCCGCATATCGATAGTGTCAAAACCGTCGAAGGCGTGGCCAAGGTCAACGTGACGTATTCGCTGAACGGCAAGAACGTCAACGATTCGCTCACCATCAACAAGGACGGGTCGAAGTTCCTGCTGTTCCCGAATTGGAAGATCTCGAGCCCACTGCTCAAGACCATCACCGTGTCGGTGCCCAATGCCGTGGAATCGTTGTCCGTCAACGGTGTTGACGTGACCGCGAAGAATGCGGAGAAGTCGGACAGCAGTACGTGGACGCTGCGCGTCTACCCGGGTTCGTACAAGGTGTCGATCGGCAAGTCGGGGTATGTCACCAGCGGCATCACCATGGTGCGCACGAACGCGGACTCCGATGCCGCCGATCTCAAGATCATGCCTACGGCCAAGCTTAAGGAGGACTTGAGCAAGGCCGTGAACGCCAAGCTGGACGAATGCGCGAAGTCCACCGACTACGCGCCGGAAGGCTGCCCGTTCGGCTTCGACCTGTACGACGAGGACTACTACCGCAACTTCGCGTGGTCCATCAGCGTCTATCCGAAGCTGTCCGACATCGATCTCGATTACGGCACGTTCTCCACCCGGCAGGGCAAGGCGAAGTGCACGTATGAAGAGAAGAATTTCGACGATTCGTGGGAGTCTCAGGACGACAGCACCCACTTCACCGTCAACGGCAGCTTCAGCATCAGGGATGGCAAGCTCAGCGTCACGATTGACGATGAGGACTGATGCCGGCTAAAGAGCGGATATAGGAAAATCCCCCGCACCAATCGGTACGGGGGATTTTCGATGCTTAAGCTCAGACGTGTTTCAGCCTGAAGTCATTCACCGCCGGTCCGTAAGGACGTCGAGCGGTGAATGGGGCGAAATCACTCAGCGACGACCTTCACGAAGAAGTTGGCGGTGATTTCCGGGTGCAGGGCGACGGTTGCCGGGAAGTCACCGGTGGTCTTGATCGGCTCAACGGTGATGTTCTTCGGGTTGACCTCAACCTTGGAGGAGAGCGCGATGGCGATCTTCTCTGCGGAGATGCCGCCGAACAGCTTGCCGGACTCGGAGACCTTGGCAGCGATTTCGACGGTGGAACCCTCGATGATTTCCTTGGCGGCAACAGCCTCTTCGCGGGTGGCGACGGCCTTGGCCAGACGAGCGCGCTTCATGGCCTCGATCTGGGCGGCGGCACCCTTGGACCAAGCGAAGGCCAGGCCCTGCGGGAACAGGTAGTTGCGGGCGTAGCCGGACTTGACGGCCACGACGTCACCCGGGTGACCCAGGTGGTTGACGGACTTGGTGAGAATAACCTTAGTTTCAGCCATTGTTCAAACCTCTCTAAGATCAGCGGCCGGACGTGGCGTACGGCAGCAGGGCCATCTCGCGGGCGTTCTTGATAGCCTTGGAGATCTCGCGCTGCTCCTGCACGGTGACACCGGTGATACGACGGGAACGAATCTTGCCGCGATCGGAGATGAACTTACGCAGCAGGGCGACGTCCTTGTAATCGATCTCGGTGACCTTGGCGGCCTTCAGTGGATTCGGCTTCTTCTTAAACGGCTTGACCGGCGGCTGCGGCCTCTTGCGTGACATCTTGATGTTCTCCTTAAAATCTGGAAATACTGCGATTAAGCTGCTTGTTTCGCTGTTCGCCTATGTTGCGGACGGGGTTCGGTCCGTCAGAATTCCGGTTCGTCGCTGTCGCCGCCGAATTCGGAGGAACCTCCGAAGGACTGGGACGCGCCGAAGGAACCGAAGGACGAGCCGGAGTTATCCGAGCTTGACCACGGGTCCGAGGCCGGAGCGGACTGTGCGGGAGCGGCGTTGACCGGAGCGGAGGCCCCACCCTGATATCCGGCGCCGCCAGCATAGCTGGAGCCACCCTGATATCCGCCGTTGTTGCCGCCGAAACCACCGTTGTTGTTGGCGTTGTTGTAGCCGCCGCGATTGCCGCTGAAGCCTCCGTTGCCGGACGAGCTTTGACGGGTCACCTGGGCGGTCGCGTAGCGCAGGGACGGGCCGATTTCGTCGACCTGCATCTCGATGACGGTTCGCTGGGAACCGTCCTGCGCCTGGTAGGAACGCTGCTGCAGACGGCCTTGCGCGATGACGCGCATGCCCTTGGACAGACTCTGCGCGCAATGTTCGGCCATGTCGCGCCACGCGGAGCAGCGCAGGAACAGGGCCTGACCGTCTTCGAACTGGTTCGAGTTACGGTTCCAGGTGCGCGGAGTGGAGGCGATCGTAAAGCTGGCGACGGCGGCGCCGCTGCCAATGGTACGAATTTCCGGATCGGCCGTGAGGTTGCCCACCACGGTGATTACAGTTTCACCTGCCATGTCGTTACCTACTTACTTTGCAGCTTAGAAAGCTTGGTTTACTTACTTGCGAAGAATCTTCGTACGGATGACGGATTCGTTCAGGTTCAGCAGACGATCGAGTTCGTCGCTGGTGGCCGGCTCAGCGGAGTAGTTGACCACGACGTAGTTACCTTCGGTCTTGCCGGCGATTTCGTAGGCAAGCTTGCGACGGCCCCAGATGTCGATGTTCTCGACGGCACCGCCTTCCTTGGTGACAGTTTCCAGATACTGCTCGGTCAGCTTCTTCAGACCGCGCTCATCCAGCTCAGGATCAGCAATGAACATCAGTTCGTACTTATGCGCAGACATCACCCACCTCCTTCGGACTATCGGCCATGGACCTTCCATGGCAGGAGTGTGTATGCGTGCTGCCTTCAGGCATCGATAAGTCGCAATGAACATATGGATACGATTGATGGCAACTTGTACAGGCTACCCCGACGCCGCGACGTATCGAAACGGCGTCTGCCGGGCGCGAAATCACGTGCGGAGGCAAGCGAAAAGCCCCGCTCGCAAGCGGGGCTTAATCGCAAAGAATCGTAATAAATCCTGAAATGTCGCGAGAGCCGTATGGCAATCGCGCGAAATATCAGGCGTAGATGTTGCGCGGGCGCATGTCTTCGGGCAGGCCGTTGAGCAGCGTCGAAACGGAGCCGGATTCGAACACGGAGCGGATGCCGGCGGCCAGCAGCGGGGCCACGGACAGGACGGTCATGTTCGGCAGGCGCTTCTCTTCGGGCACCGGAACGGTGTCGGTGAGGACGATTTCGCGTGCGCCGCAGTTCTTCAGGCGTTCCACGGCCGGGCCGGACAACAGGCCGTGGGTGGCGACGAGCGTCACGGACTTCGCGCCGGCGTTGTTCAGCGTGCGCACGGCCTCGCAGATGGTGCCGGCGGTGTCGATCATGTCGTCGACGACCACGCAGTCGCGTCCCTTCACGTCACCGATGATGCCGTGTGCCTCGGCATGGTTCGGGCGCGTGGTGTCGCGGGTCTTGTGGATGAAGGCGAGCGGCAGTCCGCCGAGCTTGGCGGCCCACTGTTCGGAAACCTTGATGCGGCCGGCGTCCGGGGACACGATGGTGGTGTTCTCCAGCGGCATGCTGTTGCGCACGTAGTCAAGCAGGATCGGCATGGCGGTGAGATGGTCGACCGGGCCGTCGAAGAAGCCCTGCTCCTGGGCTGCGTGCAGGTCGACCGTCATGATGCGGTCTGCGCCGGCGGAGCGGAACAGGTCGAACATGAGGCGTGCGGTGATGGGCTCGCGGCCCTGATGCTTCTTGTCCTGACGGGAGTAGCCGAGGAATGGCGCGACCACGGTGATGGAACGTGCGGAGGCGCGCTTCATGGCGTCCACCATGATGAGCTGCTCCATGATCCACTTGTTGATCGGCTCGGTATGGGCCTGCATCACGAAGGCGTCGGCGCCACGGACGGGCTCGGTGTAGCGCACGTACATCTCGCCGTTGGCGAAATCGTATGCGGTGGTCTCAAGTACGTCGGTTCCCAGGTATTTTGCGGTTTCCTGAGCCTGCTCGGGGTACGCGCGACCCGTCACCAGAGCCAGTTTCTTATCCGGAGTGCCTTCGAGAATCGCCGACATGCTTGCCTTCCCAATTGTTCGATATGTGAAAATAAGCCAAACTCCAATATAACAATGCGGGTGCCCACGGCACGCGGCCGTTGCGGAAGCGTTTCACCATACCGCTCCAAACTGCCGTCGGCAACATCAAAAAATCCCCAAACCATCGACGCAGAAGGCACATACCAACGCCAATGGTTTGGGGAAAACCGGATTACCGGACTATTCGGCGGACGCGAACGCCTCGCGGATCTGCGCCGCGTTGCCGTAGGACGCCTGCGCGCCGTAGCCGGTGGCCGCGTACGCCGAAACGTACGAGGCGAGTTCGGCGGATTCGGACAGCGCCAGTCCGGACGCCAGACCTGCCAGCACGGTGCCCATGAAGGAATCGCCGCAGCCGGTGGTGTCGACGGCCTTGACGCGTACCGGGGCGATGCGCTGGACACGGTGTTCCGGATCGTCCGCGGTGCCGTCGAGTACCACGGAACCGTCGCCGCCAAGCGTCACGATCGCCTGTTCGAAGCCGAATCCGCGCAGTTCGTCAAGCGCGTGCCACCAGTCGAACGAATCCCAATCGTCGTTCTCCGGCTCGTCGATGCCGAGCAGTTGCGCCATTTCATGCTCGTTGACGAGCAGGATGTCGGATGCTTCGATCAGTTCCGCCGGCAGGGACGGGGTGAACGGCGAGTCGTTGAGCAGCACCTTCACGCCTGCTTCGTGGCACATGCGTGCGGCCGCGGTGACGGTTTCGATGGGGCTTTCCAGGCACAGGCCGAGCACTGTGGAGTGGGTCAGCGCGTCACGCACGGATTCGACGTAGTCGACGGTCACCTGCGCGTTGGAGCCGGGCGAGTACACGATGGTGTTCTCGCCGTGCGCGTCCACGGTGATGACGGTGGTGCCGGACGGGCCGAGCACGCGGCGCACGTGCGTGGTGTTGACGCCCGCTTCGCCGAGCGCTCCGAGCAGGAAGTCGGCGTTGTTGTCGGAGCCGACCGCGCCGAACATCTGCACGGTGGCGCCGATGCGTGCGGCCGCCGCGGCCTGGTTGCCGGATTTGCCGCCGGGCAGCAGCTGTAGCGGGCCGCCGGTGATGGTCTCGCCCGGCCCGGGCAGTCGCTGTGCGGTGACGGTGTAATCCGCGTTCATCGAGCCGATTACGGACACCGTGCCGTGGATGCGGTCCAATGCGGAGAGAACTTCAGTCGCACTCATCTTTGACTTCCTTACATTAATTAAATAAAAAGGAGATTTGCGGAATATTGTTTTTCAGTATTCGCAATTATCGCAAATCTCCATTGTTTATATTGAGGATGTTATGTGCGATTATTTAGCCGATTCCTCGGTTTCCAACGCATGGTTGCCTTCGTAGATCTTTTTCTTGAAGACGAAGAACACGATCAGACCAAGCAGTGCGGTACCGGCGGCGATCAGCAGCAGGTTGGAATAGTTGGCGGCGTCACCAGTAGCACCGGTGATGGAACTGCCTGCGAGGGCGTTGGAGCCGAGCAGGCTGCCGATGATGGCAATGCCGATGGACGGAGATACGTTCATGGCCAGATCGTTCATGCCGACGCCACGGCCGGATTCGTCCTTTTCAATGGTGCCCAGCACGGTGGAGACCACCGGGGAGTACATGAGGCCGCAGCCTGCGTAGAACACACATGCGCACAGGGTCAGCACCACGAAACCGGAGTCCACGCAGAATGCCGCACCGGTCCAGCCGAGGAACATGAGGGTGCCTGCGGTCACGATGCCGGCCTTGATGCCGATCTTGCGGATGATCATGCCGGAGCAGGTGCCCACCACGGCGGCGACCACGAAGGCCCACACAATGTGCAGGGAGACCTGGGTGGTGGTCATGCCGTAGATGTTGGTGCCGATGGCGTTGAAGATCGGGCTCAGTGCGTAGTTCACGAAGTAGAACACGAGGATGAGGCAGATGGCGCGCAGCCAGCGGGTGTTCTTGAAGAACGCCGGGGTGATGAACGGGTTGGAGGCCTTGTTGATGTAGAAGGCGAATGCCACGAACAGCAGCAGGGAGACCACGAGCATCCACCATGCCATGTACGAGAAGAACAGGGTGAGGAATGCGGTGGCGAAGCCGAAGATCACGAAGCCGAATGCGTCGACCTTCTGGCCGTTGCCGCTCTTGGACGGCAGGGTCTTAAGCAGGATCGGCAGGAACAGGATGGTGACGGACGGGATCAGGAACAGGAACTGCCATGCGATGGAGCTGAGCATGCCGGCCGCGAACACGCCGATGGATGCGGAAAGCTGGTATGCGGCGGTGAACAGGCCGAAGAAGATGACCTTCAAATCGTTACGCAGGTACTTGGTGGCCACCACCAGGAAGGCGGAACCTGCCACCTGTTCGCCTGCGGTCTGCAGCACGCGTGCGATGATCACGGTCCACAGGTTTGCGGCGAAGAAGTAGTTTGCCACGAAACCGAAGATGGAGCCGACGAACAGCGTCACGAGACCGACGGTCACAAGCTTACGCAGGGAGACGAAGTCGCCCAGGGAACCGTAGATGAAGCACACGATGCCGAGCACGATGCTGGGGAATGCGGTGATCAGGGATGCCTGGTTCGGAGCGCCGACGTCGGCGCCGACCTGCTGGAACACGAGGTTGAAGCCCTGCAGGCACAGGGTGCCGAGCACGAAGGTGATCAGCAGCGGAATAAGGGCGCGGACGGCCATCTTGTTGCTGGTCACCGGATCGTCGAATGGATCGGCGGATGCGGTGCCGGTCACAGCGGTTGTGTTGTTAGACATAATAAAAATCCTTGATTCTCTCGAATTGCGCGATATGCGATACGTAATATGCGAGACGCGATTGCTTGGCCGGTTACGCTTATTCAGCCTTGGCTGCGAGGCCGGAGATGCGGGTCATGAATTCGTTCAGGAAGCGCGGCACGTCAACGCCGACGGCCACCTTCATGGTCTTGACAGGGTCGTTCAGGCGAGTTTCGTCGCCGATGGTGCGTCCACGGGTCGGACCTTCCACGTCGACCTTCATGTTGATGTCGAGCGTGGTGACGAGCGTCGGGTCGACGGCGACACCGACGGCGAGCGGATCGTGCAGACCGCAGCCGCCGAGGTGTGGCGAGGTGGTCTCGTAGGCCTTGATGTAGAAGTCGGTCATGTCCGCGAGGAACTTGCCGGCCTTGGTGCCAAGGTCACGCCACTGTTGGGTTTCCTTATAAGTAAGCAGGGTCTGCAGGGTCACGTCGAGGCCGATCATGGTGGTCGGGGTGCCGGAGCGGAACAGGTAGTCGGCGGCTTCCGGATCCTGGGAGATGTTGGCTTCCATGCAGGCGTTGCAGTTGCCCGGTACGGTCAGCGCGCCGCCCATGAGCACGATGCGGCCGATTTCATCCTTGATTTCCGGTGCTTTCTTGAGGGCCGCCTCGATGTTGGTCATCGGGCCGGTCGGCACGTAGACGAGATCCTTGCCATAGGTCTTCACTGCGTCGATGATGAAGTCTACCGCGGATTCGGTTTCGACGGAACGGCTGGAGTCGGGGATGTCCACATCGCCGATGCCGTTGTCGCCGTGGATGAATGCGGAGATCGGCAGCACTTCGAAGTGGTCGGTGGTGCTGGAGTGCGGCAGGCCTTGATACACCTTGACTTCCGGATGGCCGAGCAGGTCGGTGACGGCGAGCGCGTTGCGTACGCCCTGTTCCACGAGCACGTTGCCGTAGGTGCCGGTGATGCCGATCAGTTCGACTTCCGGGCTGCCCAGCGCGTAGGAGATGGCGAGCGCGTCGTCGACGCCGGTATCGAGATCAAGAATCATCTTTTTCATGTGTGTGCCTTTCCTCTTTGACGGGCCTGACGACGGTCCGCCACCATACGGGTGCGTCGTCAGTTACACATCGAGCACATTCTCGATTGTGTTGTGTTGACAAGATTTATGATAAAGCGTTTTATCAAGAATGCAAATTCTTCACCTATACACGGCGTGTTGCCTTTATTTCCAACGATTACAGCATATTGGAGATGCTTACGTCACCACATACCGAGATTGATCTGCACCACCCGTTTTGCACCAGTCTGCAGCATCTAAAAATGGCGGTTTACGCGCAGGCCGCCTGCACCAGTTTCGGCGTAAGCACTTCAACCTGCGGATCGGAAAGCCACGGACGGGCATCCCCTGATTCCGTACCGGACTTGGCACGAACCGCAACATCAATCCGCTTACGCAACATACCCCAACAGGCGGCGGCCAAATCAGCCACGCTCTGCTCAACGGTGGTCATACGCCAACCAAGACCGAATCGTTTGAGAATATTGTCGTAACCAATCACCTGCATATCCTCAGTAACGCGCAACCCACGTTCCGCCATACGCTGACGGAAACCAAGCGCCATCACATCGTTGCAGCAGAACACGGCCGTCGCACCGCCATCAATAATCTGATCCGCAGCATGATAGCCACTACCGAAACGGTAATCCCCCTCAACGCATAGCGACGAATCAAAACACTCCCCCGCCTGCTCGACGGCATCCACAAACCCACGACGACGCTCCGCAGCACTCGACTCCGCAGTATCGCCAGTCACAATGCCAATACGAGTATGACCACCCTCCAACAGATAACGGGCAGCCAAACGACCGCCAAGATAATTGTCAAAACCAACGGCATCGCACCAACCGCACTGCGTCAAACGATCAATCAACACCACAGGGCACGACACAAGCGCCACATCCTCACGCAACCGCTCAGCAGCATCGCCAGCGCAGGACTCGCGCGCCGGAATCAGCATCACACCGTCCACCCCACGAGCCGGAAGGCGCTGCAACAACTCATGCTCCGCAGCACGCGAATCATCGGAATTGGCCACAATCAGCGAATACCCCTGCGCGGCGCACTCATCCTCCACGCACTTGGCAAGCGCCGCGAAAAACAAGTTCTCAATATCAGGCACGATCAGCGCAACCAGCTGGGACTGCTTGGTCACCAAGCTTCGCGCGCTCTGATTCGGCACGTAATTCAGTTTCTTTGCCGCGTCGGCAATGGCCTTGCGCTTCTCCTCGGACACGCGAGCCGGTCGATTATTCAACACCAGCGAAACCGTCGTCACAGACACCCCCGCGGCAGCGGCCACATCCTTCAGTGTCGCACGATACGCCATCAAACCCCCTTAAAACGTTTCTCCCTCCAGCATAAATGCCATGCGATCCTGACGCGCCCAGCATCGCAATCACAAACAAATTCCTTTCACAGCAAAATAATCCGCATTATTTCCAGCGGTAAATCGTTTCTCGGAAGTGTTTTTTGTATACTCGCAACGTTTTGTCTGAAATGAGAGCCACACAAGAAGAGAGGAACCACCATGCAGCCAACCATGCAGAAAAACAATGTGAAACAGCGCAAGACCATCGCCATCATCGCCATGATCGCAGTAGCTGCCATCGCGCTCGCAGCAGTCGCCATCATCGCAGTCTCCAACAAGCGCGAAATGACACAAGCCGCCAGCGACACCTGCGCGTTGAATGCGAAGGCGCTCGCCACGCATCAGGAGAGCTTTGAAGAAGCGCAACAAGAAGCTGAAGAAGCAGCGAAACTCACCGTGAATGACGTGGCGGACGGCACCACGCTCGAAACCCTGAAGGATGCGATCACACTGGCCAAAGCCGTGGAAAGCGCGCCAGCATGCCCCGCAAGCGGCAATGCCAGCGACTTCACCAAAGCGACGGACGACATTCGCAAATACGCCGACAACCTGCGCAACATCACCAACGAACTCGACGCGGCCGCCAAGTCGGTGGTCGCCAGCCAAGAACTCAAACTCGAGTCCGCCAAGTAAGTCAAGTAAGCCGCCCCGACGGTTAGCGCCGACGTCAGCGCCAAACCCTACGTTTAACGGGGCCAAAGTCATCCAAGTCTGCAACTTCGCCCCCATTACAAGCATTTTCGCACCACATCGGGCTTATATATGGCAGATTCGGAAGGTCGCCCGGAGACATTTCGCTTATATATGGCAGGTCATTCCGGAAAGACCGCAGTTAGAGGGTACAAAATTACCCCCTAACTAGCTTGTTTCAAAAACAGACTGCCATACATAGGCGAGATGCCTCCGTACAAACCCCAAAATCTGCCATACATAAGCGAGATATGCCCATGAATTACGCATCTATGCTGTGCAGGCGCGACCTCGCGTCGCTTAGAGGCTTGACAACACCTTCCATTTGACAAAAGTTGTCAGTTGCCACGCACCAGGAGACGCAATAGGGGCCGCGCCTTCGAGGTGCGGCCGTTTTTCATCCTTCACCAAACTTGGATCTGCAACTAAGGCTAGCGAACAAAATGTACGCCAAACCACACATCCATTCCCCGGCGAGGTTGACTCGCCTGCAACGCGTCTCCTCGATCACCGCTTACCGAACTTCAATTGTCCGGCTTGCGCCACACGAACCGAATTCTTACTGGCCTTGGGCGCGGTAGCGGGCTTCGGTGGCGGCTTTGGCGGGCTCCCACCAGGCGCGGTTGGCAGCATACCAAGCGATGGTCGCTTGCAAACCGGCTTCGAAATCGGTGTGTACGGGCCGCCAGCCGAGTTCGGTACGCAGCTTATTGGAATCGATCGCGTAACGTCGATCATGCCCAGGACGGTCACGCACCCAGTCGAATGCGCCCTCCGAACACCCCATAAGCCGCAGAATCATGCGCATCACGGCAATGTTGCTCATTTCGCCGTCCGCGCCAATCAGATACGTTTCGCCGATTCGCCCGCGCGTAAGAATCTCCCATACCGCGGAAGAGTGGTCTTCCGTATGGATCCAGTCACGCACGTTCTCGCCTGTGCCATAAAGTTTCGGCCGCACACCTTCCATGATGGAAGTGATCTGCCGCGGAATAAATTTTTCCACATGCTGGTACGGCCCGTAATTGTTGGAACAGTTGGAGATCGTGGCGCGAAGCCCGTACGTGCGAACCCATGCGCGCACCAGCTGGTCGGATGCCGCTTTCGACGCACTGTATGGGCTTGACGGCTTATACGGCGTGCTTTCGGTGAATTTGCATGGATCGTCGAGTGCAAGGTCGCCGTACACTTCGTCGGTGCTGATGTGGTGGAATCGCACGTCGTATTTACGTGCGGCCTCCAACAGCCGCATCGTGCCCTCCACGTTCGTGCGGATGAACGGTTCCGGGTCGAAGATGGAATTGTCGTTATGTGATTCCGCCGCGAAATGCACGATGGCGTCGCAGCCGGGCACAATGCGTTCCAGCAGCGACGCATCGCAGATATCGCCGATGACAAGTTCGACCTGCGATTGCGGCAGCCCGTCGATGTTCGCCGGATTGCCCGCATACGTCAGCTTGTCAAGCACGGTGATGTGCACGTCCGGATGATTGCGCGCCACGTACCGCACGAAATTCGCGCCGATGAACCCGCATCCGCCGGTTACCAGAATATGTTTCGGTTTGAATCCCTGTTCGCTCACTGTTTCAGCAACCGCCTTCCCGATTCCAACATTACGAATGCAAACAAAGGCGCATAAGGAAGGAAATACCTGAATTGCATACCGTCGACTCCGATTAGCCCATCCGCATCGTATTGCAGCCACAAGGCAAGGTAAATCAGTAGGATATCTCCGATACAGACCACCGCGATCAACCATGCGTATGGCAAGGAAAGCACACCGCACGCATTTATAGAACCATTGGCAGTCCTAACCGGATTCTTTCGGCGGCTTTTGACACAAGCATTCACCACACTGGTCACAGCCAACACGACTACGGAAACCACAATTGCCAACCAACACGCGGCAATCATGATGCTGTCCGTCCTGTTATTCATATTCGATTGAGCATGCATTATCGCCCATGCAATGTTCTTCACAGCATCCAACATGGCAACGGGATCCGTTAGCAATGCATGCTTGCGCTCGCTCATTTGTTTGTACGAAACCAGCATCGGACAATTCGTATACCAAGCATTGACGCCCAACCAGAATATGGTCCATATACCAGACGTAACCACGCCTATCAACAATGGCACAGCCCGACCACGATTCACACGCCAGCGACCGGAAACTCTATCAAACATCAACGGAATAACCAGCAAAACCAATGGCATGTACACAAACTTGCACATTGCCAATAGCACGCTCGTTACCGCAAGCGCCACTGCTCCACGTTGTGATCGTTTACCAATAATTCCCCGGAACAGCAAACAGGAGAACAGAATCATCACAGCTTGTGTCAGCGAATCCGCAGAGATGGAAAATGAGGCAAATCTAAGCATTTGAGGAACGCACAGCAAGAGTCCAACTGGGATCCGCCATTTTGGCAATGCCATAACCGCACAGTACATGAGTAATGTGTAGACGATTAGCATGCATATTTCCGCCAATCGATATGTTGCCCCAGGCCCCAAATCAAATAAGCGCCCCACAGCGAATCCCAACAATTGCGGAGCATATACGACCGGAGAATTCGTTACCGTGTTGTTAAAAGGCAGGTCAACCGTTGTCGATGATCCATTGTCAGCAACGGATTCCGCAATCACAACTCCCGGGTCATATCCGTCATACTGATCTAGGGAATACTGCATCCAACTGCGATCGACCGCGCCACCGACCACCCCCGTCTCAGTATTATGCAACATACTTCTTGAAGTAACTGGCCGCGCAATTACATCCCCGTTGAGTATGGAGTCAATTCGATAAACATGCGTCCAAATATCCGGCACATGACCAGGCTTGGTAATAGTCATGAAAAACATGCCTTCAAGCAACACGCACAACGCCACCAACACTGGCATGCATCGAAAAATCTTCTTCCCCTTCATACCGCCACTATCGCATAACTATTTGACTGCGCTTAAGAGACCGCCTTGGTTCCATTCACCAGTCAGATACCCACCAGCCCCTGCTGCTGAAAAATAGTGCCCATACTGTGGACGCCAACTTGCAGAAACACATACGTGCTGCATCCGAAACCGCTGGTCGTGGAAAATGACGTGGTCAAGCTGCCGATCTACATGGCGGGACTGCTGTAGAAGGCTTCATGCAAACAGCGTTTTTTGGTGCACTACCAGCGAATGACGCCCAACACTTGCGCGCGCATATGTTGTCCACCTTGAACACATCTGTTTGCTGCCCGTCACCCAGTTAACCTTCCAGCCACCTTTCAGACATCCGCTAGATACTCGTTCGTCCACAGCTGAACACTAAAATGTACCTGGTTTAATTGTACAGAGCCTCCAATTATAAGGGGGCTATCTTTTTGAAGGATGCAACGATGCCTATTTTCTCGCCCGACCGTCACGCTTGTGCACCTTCATACGTAAAACTTACTAAGCAGCCGATTGCGGGCGGAACATATCGCCCTTTTGCGAATGACGAAGACAGCAACGCTTGCGCCCCATCCGCCCTTTCAGGCCACCACGGTTCAAAACTATACACGCAGAAATCAGCAATTCACGCCATCTCCGATAACGCAAGCGTTTTCATTCCCAAAGTCGATGCGCCCCATCTGCCAAAAACGACTGACGACAAGTCCATTGACGAAGCCATTAACGAAGCTGCGAACGACAGTACCCATTCAGCCCCCCCGTCTACCGAAATTCAACTCGCGCAAGCTAACGAGCATCCTCTGATGCAGGCTGTCGAGGTCTGCAAACAAGCCATACATACCACGGCAAAAGCACTCTCCACCGCAGGACATGCAGTTGCAAAAGCTGCCAAAACCACCGGCCACGCCATCCATACCGCCGCCACAGCGGTAAAGACCGCATGGCAAACTTTCACCAACTTCAAAGCTATTCAACCCATCATCAAGTTCTTCCAGAAGGCGCACGGCCTGTGGAAAAAACGTATGAGGTTCTCCTATGCGTTCTACACCATTGTCTTCACCTTATTGACTTCTGCCGAAGTCATTTTTCTTCAGTGGGGCATGTATACCGAACCAACATACGATAAAAGCGACGAAGTTGATCAGACAACTAAAATCCTGAACAGTGTCGCAGGGCAAGTCACCAAATTCGTCAGCCAGATTTGGCTTGAACAAAAGTATCAGTTTCTCCTTAATTTCATTGGCATAGGGCTTATTTACCTTGCATTAGTTTTTGTATTAAATCGCTTTTGGATAGCGACCGTTATTTTCGGTGCCGCTATGACTGCCTACGGCGTAGCGAACAGCATCAAGACGGGACTTCGTAACGAACCTATTCTCCCTTCAGATCTTAGCTTTGTATCAAATGGCAATGGCGGGAACCTCCTTTCTTTCATACCGAAAGACCAGCAAGCTCTCGTTAATGGAGCAATCACCGTATTAATCTGGTTCTCCTGTGCCTGTCTTCTTCTTTTCGTTCTTGATGGAAGACGCTGCTTTATTCACTGCTCTTGGAAACACCCCTCTTCGAATGCTAAAAATATAATTGGGACATCATCTCGCGCACTTGCTGCAATTCTCAGCATCGTTCTTCTGGTTTCCTACACATGGAATCTCAATATTCCTGGAGCTTGGTCCTATACTCTGGCAACCAACTTAGGATACAAGCCCGTCCCGTGGAATACCTATGAAGATGCCAAATCAAACGGCCCAGCCACTACATTTCAAAGTCTCGTAAGAGTTAAGGCAATGGATAAGCCGAGCGGGTACAGTAAAAAAACTATGGAAGAGATAGCCGCTCGCTATACTAAAGAAGCAAATAAAATTAATACATCACGGGCAAACATCCTCACAGATAGCACTGTGATTCTCATTTTATCCGAGTCTTTTTCCGATCCCCTGCGTGTTCCTGGCATCTCCTTCGATATCGATCCGATGCCTAACATTCGAACTTTGAAAGATGTCACCACCTCAGGACTTATGCTATCGCCAGGCTATGGTGGCGGCACAGCTAACATCGAGTACCAGTCTCTAACTGGAATGAATCTCGCTAATTTTAACGATCAGCTTATTTCTCCTTATCAACAACTTGTGCCCAGTCAAAAAAACGTATACACCTTCAATCAAATTTGGAATGATGCATGCCAGGCGCAATGCTCATACGCTTTTCATCCCTATTTGAAGAATTTTTATCTTCGAGATTCGAATTATAAAAAATTCGGTTTCAAATACTTCCGTACAATCGACAGCGAACCGGCGTTGAAATATCAGGATCACATTGACGCTGGCTATGTCAGCGACGCGTCGGCATATCAAAATGTGATCGACCAGCTTAATCAATCTGACGGAGAATCCCAGTTTATTCAGTTGGTAACCATGCAAAACCATTTGCCATACGGGGACTACTATACCAATAATGAATTCAAAGAGGCAGATACTTCAACAGGTCTCGATGAAAACGAAAAAGTTCAGATTGATACCTATGCAAAAGGCATCAGTTATACCGATCAGGCCACGGCCGCATTCCTCAATCAACTAAATATGATAGAACAGCCAATTACTGTCATTTTCTACGGAGACCATCTTCCTGGCATCTACACATCAGAAGCAAAGTACAAAGAAAATCAACTCACTTTACACGAAAGCGATTATTTCATATGGTCCAACTCTTCTTCTTCGAGCGCTGGTTCAAAGCTATCGCCCGAAGAAAGCGATTACTCGTCTTCGAACTTCTTTATGGCTAGCGCAGCAGAACACATGGATGCGAAAGTCACGCCTTTCCTAGCTCTGCTTACAGAAGTACATCAATCTGTACCAGCAGTCGGCAGATTCGCCTCGACCGATGCCGACTGGGGTACTGGGTCAACTAGCTATCTGGATTCTTCTGGACAGTTAATAAAAAAGAAGAATCTATCATCAGAAGCAAAACATCTACTGGAGGATTATCGTCTGGTCCAGTATGACCAGACCGCAGGAAAAGGATATCTCAGCGAAAACTGGTTTAATCGAGTGCCATAAAAAGGAAACGGCAGCCAGGATGCTCTGGAGGAAAAACAAGAACGTATACTAATGTTATGTCTGCACTAGAAGAAAACCAAGAATGGGAAGCAGTTAATAGAATTGTTTTCCCAACTACAGACGCGGAAAGCACGCTTCCTCTCTACGTTGTCAATTGGATACCGTCGCACCCAGATCCAGCTCTATTTGATGCCCGAGAATCTCTGGAAAAAGTCGCTTTCTCAAGTTTAAGTAAACGACAGCTCTCGGGGACTCTCAGGAATGGGATCTTTTCAGCACAAGAAGCAAGTAAAACAGAGCTTCCCGCGGGATCAGTTTTAATTAAGTCTCGAACTTCAATTGAGTTGGCAGCAGGTCAGCACGTCTCATTGTGCACTTTCTTTAACGCATTTCCGGCAAGTTACTGGCAACGCTGGACCAAAGTTACCAATGTACGTTTTATTGCGAAAGTTGGCGGCGTCGGACGTATCGTCGTCATGAAATCATCAGCCCGAGGAATCCCCTCTACTGTTACCACAATTCCTGTGGCACAAGAAGATGAATTCGTCGAAGCCGACATTAGCTTATCTGGCTTCATGGATGGCGGATTCATTTGGGCTGATATGGAATCTGCTTCGAATGACTCTTTGACCGTTACCGACGCCCAATGGCAGGTCCCCACCCAAGAAAGGCGCGCCCCTCACAACTCGTCTCTTTCAATTGCGATCACCACATTCAATAGACCGTCATACTGTTTAAATCAACTTCAAACCATTGCCGCCGAAAAAAACTTACGAGATCATTTAGATACAATTTATTGCGTCGATCAAGGAACAGATCGAGTACAAGATCAACCCGATTTTCAGCAAACGAGAGAACTCCTAGGGCAACAACTAACATATATCCTGCAAGACAATTTAGGCGGATCTGGCGGTTTCTCACGAGGGATGTATGAAACAGTCAGGGCCCAGAAAAGTGCATATGTTTTACTTCTTGATGATGATGCAATCACCGAACCTGAAGCCATATTAAGAGCCCTTCAGTTTTCCGATTACGCTACCAGACCAGTTCTCGTTGGTGGTGGAATGCTGCATCTGGACAATAGAACTGTACTGTACTCTTCCGGCGAGCGCTTTGACGCAAGCTCTGCAATGCCAGCACCAGCCACCGGCACACATTACAATCATGATTTTGCTGTAAATCCGCTAAGGGATACTCCTGAACTGCATAAGAGAATCAATCCTGACTTCAACGGCTGGTGGCTATGCCTCATCCCCACGGAAGTCTTGAAGAAAATTGGTCTTTCCATGCCGGTTTTCATTAAATATGACGATGTGGAATTCGGCTTGCGTGCCAAAGAAAACAACATTCCGACTATATGTCTTCCCGGTGTCGCCGTATGGCACCAAGCATGGCATGATAAGGATATTTCCAGAACTTGGGAGGAGTATTTCGCTCAAAGGAATCGTTGGCTCTGCACTCTTATGCATTTCCCCGTACCAAGCAAAAAGTTTGCTTTCCGAATGCTTTATGAAGATGCTCATCTAGGAACAAAGCTTCTTTATTCTGCCATGAAGTTAAACCATATGGCACTTCGCGATTTGACCGAGGGGCCGGAATATATCGTCAGATGCCTCCCGCAGAAACTAGCAGAAGTTCGTAAAGCAAGAGAAGGTTTCACAGATAGTCTTGTTCTGCATAATCTCGACGATTTTCCAGCGGCACTTGCAGACTATGAACCGACATTCATTCCGTCGGATCCCAAAACCGTCACGAAGATGGGGCTCAAATCCGTTATTTCTGCATTCTTTTCTCAATCGAGCGGAATAAAAGACGCTCACCCTCAAGTATCCATCATGTCTAAGGATGCAATCTGGCCGGCTTTTAACAAAGTATCGTCGGCACTTGTAACTACTGCTGACGGAAACGGAGCGGCCTGGTTCAAGCGAGATAGCAAGTTGTACCGCAAGGAGCTTTTCCGCTGCGTACATCTAGCGGCCAATATCTTGAAGCAGTGGAACAAGCTTTCTCACCTTTATCGAGAGAGCGATTTCTGCAGCATAAATACTTGGCAACGAATTTTCAATCAATCAAGTAAATGAAAGCAGTGAGTGGCGGTACATCAGAGTCGGTTCTCGACGTGTACCGCCACTCGCTGTTTTTACTTTGCAGCTACTTGTGGATAATCAACTCTCGGATTGAACTTCCACGCTTCAATCATCTTTTTGTACATCTTCTTTCTCAACGGCTTTGCAACATTTCCATGTCGCATACCGTTCCAGACCAGCGCGCAAAAACGCAAATACTGATAAAAACCTTCATGATGCAAGTGATAGGAAGCCTCATTACGAACTCCGTAAGAGAACTTCCAAGCGTTTTTCTCATCAATCATGGAGAAGTTAACCCCCCGATTAACACCCATATCATGGAGAACGACACTGTCAAGTACCTGCACGCCAGGGCAAGACTTCGTTATACGAAGCGTGTACTCAGCATCATCGAACCAAATGAAGTATTCCTTATACGGCAAGCCAAAAGCTTCCATCACCCAACGTGGGATTAAGACAGAAACGAAGGAGCATCGGGAAACCATGACAATGTCAAGTCCTTTAGCTTTCAGCCTTCCCCAATCCCATGTCGGAATCGGATTATTCATTTCCGAGATAGTTCCGTCAATAAACTTCACCATGGAACAGGCAAAAGGTACGTCAGGCCCCAGCTCCGCTACTGCGCTATCGTACCCGAGCACCAACTTATCTAGAGCATCAGGTTCCGGATAACCGTCATCATCAAAAATCCAAGCGTAATCAGCGCCCAGCTCATAAGATCGACGCATGCCAGCAGAAAAGCCGCCTGCACCACCCTCATTTTTCTCAAGCGTGACAATATCCAACTGCATGGAATCTGACAAGGCAAATCGCTGAGCATACTCCTGCAAATACTCCGCAGTTCCATCCGTTGCAGCATTGTTAACAATGACCAACATCTGCGGAAGTCTCGTCTGCGATTCAAGCGAAGCCAAAACTTTTTTCAACTTCTCAAGACGGTTATATGTTACGACAACGGCCGCTACTTTTCTCACGTCTGTTGACATCAGTCGTACCACTCCTTCAACATCTTCTTGAAATATGCCTCAGCAGATTCAAGCTCAGAGAACTTCTGAAGACGAGCAAGTTCACTCTCCCAAAGCTTCCTACGATCTTCTTCATTATTCAAAATATGAGATAGTACGGATTTTGCGTCATGCACAAAGCTTGAAGTCATACGACGGCACAATCCCTTTGGAGGAATTAATGTTTCTTGAGAACCAACATTAGCTGAGAGAACGGGCACTCCAGCACTAATGGCTTCAATACTCGTTAAGGTGATGCCTTCGTTAATTGACGAGATGAGTAACGCATCCGCATCCCGATATGTCTGAGCGACAGGAGTATCCAACGCTCGGCGCTCTATGACTTCTTCCAACCCATATCGTTTGATCATCATGTCGGAAAAAGCATCCATATCTCCATTTCCTTGCATGATGAAACGAACTTTTCCAGGATAAGCCGCATTCACAGCTTTAGCCGCAAGAATGAACGCCTCAGGTCGTTTCTGACGAACCATGCGACCAATGTAAGCCACAGTAAAAGGCTTCGTCTTATCTCGCTCTTTAAAACTTGGAGTCTTAGCATCAGCAGTCAGGCCAACCAAAGGAGCATCTACGACTTTCTCTGGAGCAATCTGATGATCGTTGATTAACCAATGTTCGAGTTGGGGGGAAATGACATGGTGCAGGTCAATCCACTCATCATGAGCTACGGATTCCTTGGGGAATCCACCGTGGAAGTAATACTCCACAATATGCAAAGAATCAACAACCCTTGTCTTCGGAAAGTGCGTCTTGACCCACCAAGCGTTGTCGTACATCCACTGACAATGATGAATCAGAATGCCGGCAATATCGAACTGCTCAAACAATGCACGTAGCATGGGGGAATCACCTGGACGCTCCTGCACAGGCATAGTCATAGGCAACAAAATAGCATCATCAAATGCCGGATCAGTAATCCATGGCTGGTGCCCATCACGATCAGTGATAACAATTGGGATAAAGCCTGCATCACGAACAAGCTTCACTGTCTCCAGAGCCCAACGTTCCGCCCCGCCAGCTTGGAACCAATGCATAGCAACAATTACCGCTCGAGGACTTCCTTTTGGAGCCCTCCCCGGTGTAACTTCAACCCACGGATGTTGAACTTTTTCAGCTTTATTAACGTTATCCGCACTTCGAGCCATGGTCATTGGGATTGGCTTTTTCCCAACATGCTCACGCATCGTACGTTTAGCATCTCGGAATACGTCGAAGGCCGTAGGCATGGATGATTCCAAAGTGTTATAAAGTTTGACAGCCTTACTGTCGACTGGATGATTGAGCTCGACATCCCTGTCCGTCGCATCATCCGGCGTCAACAAGATATGACGGACATTATGATCGAGAATCTGGTCATCACCTGCAAAATAGTGGGGAGAGAAATCAGTTTGATTTCTGCTGACAGAAGTGGCCTTAAAAACCATAAATGGAACAAGCCCCATTTGTTCGGTAATGTCCCCACTAAGAGTAGAGGTATCTGTTAAACGCGGATACTGCCATTTTTCGCCCATATACAGCTTATATGTCAGAGTTCTCCCCGGTTGGATCAGTGAATTATAATCCACCGCACCATAAACCAGCCTTTGCATACGCTTGCTAAGATTTTCTATCTGCGCAGCGTCCTTCTCATCAACCTGGAAAAAATGTCGCATAAGCAACAGCGTAGTCCACTTTTACTATTAAAGATCATTTCAACTCGCTTCAACACATAATGTCCGAGTCTGCCCCTTGGTCGAAGAAATCAGCATGCCATACTTTCAGAAGACGTATGATTCTTTCTAGCTAAAACGTTCGGTAAGGAGAAGTATGTCCCTATTACAAAGAATCAAACAGCATCTTTTGCCGCCGTCGTCACGTTCCTTCCACGCATTTGAGACGAACGCCAATTCCGAGATGCACCAATTACGTCTCGAGAATGCCTCACTCATGCAACAACTTGCCTACATGTCCAATCAGCTCACCCAGATTACAGAACAAGTCAACCAGATACAAGCTGAACATGCTTATGAACAGCAACGTGACATGATGTTGTTCTGGGCAGAATACCAAAAACCTTCTGAATCGCCCATCGCAGCTAAGAAAAGATTCTTCCGATCCCTTCCCAAGGCAAAAGGCAATCTTCAGCTTCTCCAAGATAACCAAATTAAACTATTCAAAGAATTTGATAGCATTTGCCGCAACAACGGGATTATATATTGGGTAGGATCTGGGACCCTTCTTGGAGCATATCTTTATGAAGACATCATCCCGTGGGATGACGACATAGATGTTTTTATGACACGCAGTCAGATAGCACAGCTGCAGGAACTTCTCGAATCCGATTGCACATACAGGATAACCACACTCTGGGATTGGTATGTTCCCTGTAAGCAAATTCGATTCTGTCTTCAAGACACGAACAATCCTGCATTCATCGACTTATTTCCACTGGATCTGACTAATTCCGATCCAGAATACGCATGGAATCGCGTTTTAGAGGAAAGAGCGTCTTTCGTTAAAGATATTCGGAACGAATTCCAAGATACCGAATGGGAAAGCATACCTTACCTACCGACAACTCATCCGATTACCAAGAACATAGAAAGACTCTATCGTGAACATGTAGCTTCATTGCATGACGACATTAACTACGTTTCATCCTTCGAAGATGCCACAGGACTGACCCGCGGCATAGAGAACATAGATGAGCTACATTCCACTGGACCCTACCCAATCAATGATTGGATACCGACGCAGGACATGAAGTATCGAGACTTCTCTGTGATGGCGTGCTCTGCATGGAACACATATCTCACTCGTCATTATGGCAACTACTTTAAAATTCCAAAAGACATCAATTCACACGAACATGTTGCCAATGATTATTTGAATTCAGAGGCAGTGCAGAATTCCATGCACCACTATCTCGGCAAATAGACGAATGAGGGGTGTGAACAAAATATGCATTTATTCACACCCCTATCGACTTATCTAATCCGTTTTATCTGTAATGCATTATCATTCAATAATGCATATTCACGATTGTTTTCGTCTCGCACTGCAAAAATACAAGAGTTGTCGTCATTCGTGAAGGCAACCATATCCGTGAGTTTAGGATTCTCTACGTTTTGGGTACGCAGGGACGCAACAAGTTTGAATTCTCCGTTGTTAAAAAGGGTCAACGGCACTTCAAACTTCACCTGGCAATGACCATGCTGATTCAGCTTAATCACATTGGCTCCAGTATCGTAAGTAACTCCGCCACGCTTTATGTCGTGCATAGCAATTGCAAGATAATACGAATTTGGCTCGTCATACTGATATTCCACTTCAAACTGGAACGTATCATCGCATGTCAGAATCTGCTTACTAAGCGCATTAATCCGCAACATTGGGACTCTGGCGTTTAAACCTGTTGGATATTCATCCGCTTTGTCATTATCCGTGTCGCGTTTATCAGCACGCATATTTTCCAAGGTATAGCGGTTAGCAACATCATCTTTGTTCCCGTTAACGATGACTTCGCCATCTTTAATAAGAACCGCCTTATTGCAGTACTTTTTCACTGCGCCCATATCATGCGTCACTAAAATAACGGTCTTTGTCGGATCTTTTTTCACCTTCGCGAAATAGTTATCACACTTACGCTGGAATGCTTCATCACCGACAGCAAGAACCTCATCCAGAACCAGAATGTCGCCCTTGGCTTGGATAGCAACAGAAAACGCTAAACGAACTTGCATACCAGATGAATAGTTCTTTAGCTTCTGATCCATGAATTCCTCAAGCTCAGCAAACTCGACGATGTCGTCGTACATGTCCTCGATTTCTTCACGGGTAAAACCAAGCAAAGCTCCGTTGAGGAAAACATTCTCTCGACCGGTCAACTCAGGATTAAAGCCGACCCCAAGCTCGATGAAAGGAACGAGCTTACCTTTTACCTCAATCCTTCCGGAATCTGGAACATATATGCCGGAAATCAGTTTCAACAACGTTGACTTGCCACTGCCGTTACGGCCTACAATTCCAAAGAAGTCACCTTGGTGGACTTCAAAATTGATGTCTCGAAGCACATGCTGTTCTTTGTAGCCTTTGATGCCTCTGGTCCAATTAATGAAAGCCTGCTTCAAACCGCTCGCTTGCTCTGTTGGAAGTTTGAAGTATTTGCCAACATGCTCAACTGAAAGGACAACCGGACGATCCACTTCCTTGATGGAAGCAGATTGAGACTGTGTATCAAACATCACATGACCTCCGCGAATTTACGATTATGCTTCCGGAACACATGCACGCCCAGCGCAAGCAACAGGAACGCGAGAATAACAGGAATGACCGCAATCAAAGGATTCCCTACAAGCGTCCACACGGTAGGTTGCGTTTCTGGAGCAATCAGATTGTGCCGAATATCTTGAATAGTCTGCGCAATCGGATTGAGGAGCTGTATTTTCGCAATAATCAAGCCCCATTTGCCCAAAGAATCGTTATCCATCACCATGGAAAGCGGATAAATAACCGGAATCGAATAGAACAGTACCTGCTGCAGAACTTCCCATAGGTGAGCGATATCGCGGAAATAGACATACATCGTCGCCATCAATAAAGCTGCGCCCAGTGCCAACACATACAATTCAATGAAATTTAAGGGCAGCAGCAAAACTCTCCAAGTGAACTGGACCTTGGAGAAGATAGCAAAAATCACAACCACTAAAAGATTGATACCCAAACTGATCAATGCACCAATAGTGGCAGAGACAACCACGATATAGTTCGGGAAATGTATCTTCCGAAGCAAGTCACCACGATCCACAACCGCTCTCAAACCAGTTGCTGTGGCTTCTCCGAAAAACTGCCACGTACTAATTCCAAGCAGCAAAACAACTGGATACGTCGGTGTTCCGTCCGACATGCGTAAGAACTTCGCAAACACTACGTACATCACGCAAAAAAGCATCAATGGACGCAGAACGGACCATGCAACTCCAAGAAACGACCCCTGATAGCGGAGCTTAAAATCCGTCTTGACAAGCTCTTTCAACACTACCAGCGAATAGTGGTAGCGCTCTTGAATCCTCTTCACAAATGTATTCACGACTGACAAGTCTATCGACTTACGACCCCAAGATAATGCCCCTACCGTTTTCTTCGCAAAATCCTCAGCACACAACCAACCATCCGCTTGTCTTGCTACGATAAATACACCACACAAGACACAGGACCTGATAAAAAGTGAACACATCATCCAATAAGAGAAATGTATCAATTGAGCTTCTTCGGATAATCGCCATGCTGCTGATTGTCGCATGCCATTTCATCATTCATTTCAACTGGAATACACATCATTATGATTTAATGCTCATCCAGGAACCAGGATGGACGAACGCTCTCAAGTTCTTGATTGTGCAATATGGACAAGTTGGCGTATCTATCTTCTTTATAATCTCTGGCTATTTCCTGGTAGATAAGACTTTTAAAAGAAGACGTATTTTCAAAACATGGTTTCAGATGTTTTGTTACTCAAGCGGGTTTTTTATAACACTTTTAATCATTGGGGTATTCTATAAATACCCGACAGTCATACAACCGCTAATGCAAGGGAGCGAGCTATTCCGAACTATAGCCGCCAGCTTTTTCCCATTCTTCTATGGGAGCTACTGGTTCATCAGCGCATACATACTCATGCTTCTATGTGCGCCGTTCATCAATTCCTTATGTCAATCACTTTCCAAGCGCGCTAATCTAAGTCTGCTCGTTCTTTTTTCTTTTTTAAGCATCCAGATCCTCATCTTTGGACGAGTTTCCAACTGGAACAATTTGACATATGCCATTTTCGGTTATCTGATTGGCGCTTTTATCAAAAAGAACAATACAGAGATTTCGAAACGAATGCGCACAGCCCCCATGCTTGCAGGCATCGTCTTCATGACACTGTTAATGCTGCTATTTAATTATTTCGCATCGTCATCATCACCCATTAGCAGCGCACTCGGCTGGACAAACCAAATTCACAACGGAATAGCACTATTCCCAATAGCGATAGGAGCATTCGTCTTCATCATCATCTCACGCATTAATTTCGACATAATCCCAGGACTTATCAGTAAAACGATAGTAGGAATTTCTTCCACGACGTTTGGAATCTATCTTCTTCATGAGAACATCTTCGGATTCAGGATCTTATGGGAATATGTGTCTAAATTTTGCTATGCGCCCGACAGTTTGCTACTCAGAATTGTCTCAGCATTCTTCATCGTCATCATCGTGTTCTTAGTTCTGAGCTGCATCGCAAAAATAATAGATACCTTATTCGTTCACCCGCTTACTGACAAGATATTAAGTGTCATAAATAAGCGCACCAACTGACCATAGCGTCCATTCGAATCTAGTCTCGCAAAACGGAGAGCGCCTCATTCCGGCCTTATCTTTAGCGCCATACATTGGCAACACACTAAAATAAGCATCGGCTTTGCTTAACGAGATGTTTATCTCACCCGTCTCCGACCACAGCAGAAGCTATAGTGTTTTACATGCTCGAAAAGAACCCAAACCCCTCCGTTGCCGTGCTACTTCCCTGCTATAACGAGGAAGTGACCATCGGTAAGGTCGTTCGCGATTTCAAGACTGCTTTGCCTCAAGCAGACATCTACGTTTACGACAATAATTCCACTGACCGCACTGCGAAAATCGCTGCGGCGGAAGGCGCTATAGTGCGCAAAGAACCCCGACAGGGCAAAGGCAATGTCATTCGAGCCATGTTCGAAGATATTGACGCCGACGTGTACATCATGTCTGACGGCGACGATACCTACCCAGCTGATGCAGCGCCAGCGATGGTCGACAAAATTCTCGAAGGCTATGACATGGTGATCGGCGACCGTCTGAGCTCCACATACTTCCAAGAGAACAAGCGACCGTTTCATAATTTCGGCAATAGGCTCGTGCGCGGATCCATCAATGGCCTGTTCGGCGCCCATGTAACCGACATCATGACTGGCTACCGAGCGTTCTCCCTCACTTTCGTGAAGACCTATCCAGTTCTGTCCCACGGCTTTGAGGTCGAAACCGAAATGACCATCCACTCGCTGAACAACAATCTCCGTCTTTACGAGATGCCAATTCAGTACCGCGACCGTCCTGAAGGTTCCGTCAGCAAACTTGATACCGTTGGAGACGGCATCAAGGTAATGAGCACCATCTTCCGCATGATTCGCGAATACAAGCCACTCCCCTTTTTTGGCGGTCTCGGCTTGGTCATCGGCATCATTGGTTTGATTCTTTGCGGCAGCGTAGGCATTGATTTCGTGCACACTGGCATAGTTGCACGCTTCCCTACGCTCATCGGTGCCGTAATGCTCGTTATAGCGGGCCTTCTCCTAATTGTCACAGGAATCATACTTGACGTCATAGCCAAGAATGATCGGAAAGAATACATTCTTAATGCGAATCAAATCGCATTTTTGAAACGTATCTCTCATCAGTGAAAACTTCTAGAAAATCCATATTTAATGTTCGGGGAGTCCTGCTAGCATGAAGCACGCTAAGTCAATTGCCCTTCTATCCACCCCTGCAGCTTGCCTAACATATGTTGCACTGACTGTCAGACTGCCGACGTATGGGCTCGCTGCAGGAGACATCGATACAAACGCCTTTCTTGATACCCTTAGCCGTCAGGGGCCTATCAGTGCTTTGCTTGGAGTATTCGCGATTATCGCATTATATATGCATAAGGCATCTGTTACATTCGATAAATTCTCCAAACGAGTTCTAGCGGTTGTTTCCGCTATCTTATCCTTGACTATTGTTTTTTCAGGAAAGACAGAAAGCCAGAGTAGCGACAGTATTTCCTTCCCGTGGTACACCGTAGGTGACCCTGCTTGGTCGTCTAAACGGTATGTCGCTTTTCTCGTATTTCAATTTTTCTTCATATCTCTCTTCCTGTATAAACTACTGATATTTGCAGTTCAACTTGTCTTAAAACAGGATACAATAAACAGACGTTCGAAACTTTTATCTTCAATACTTACAATAAATATAGGTAACAAAAAAAATATACTTTTAAGCACGCTTCTAGTTTTTGTATTTTGGCTCCCCATCGCAATAATCAACGGTCCAGCCATCATCGGCGTAGACACCATGGTGCAGCTCATTCAGATGCGCGGATTTAGGGCATGGGATCCCATGACCATGGAATGGTTAGATGGATATAATCTTACTGATCACCATCCCTTCTTCGATTCCTTTATCTACGGAGCATTTGACAAAATAGGCCTGTTTTTCGGGCATGAAATCGTCGGGTTGCAACTCCTGATTATTTTACAATTACTCGTGGGATCTTTTTCATTAGTACTCTCCTTGGCTTGGGTTAACACACGTGCCAAAATCCCAGAGAAGGTGTTCATTTGTCTATTCGCTCTTATACTTCTAGTCCCGTGCTTCTCCATGTACATGACAATCATCTTGAAAGACACTACATGGGTTCCATTCTTTTTGATTTGGGCTGTTCTTTTTGCAGAAACAGTGTTTCGGTTGTCCAAAAAACAGGACATCAGCACTAAGTTAATAGCTACACTTATCCTTTTTGCTGTAATCGCTGGATTAACCAAAAAAACATCCATGTACGTCACCACCCCATCAACCGCCATCCTCCTTTTCTTCTTTTCTCACAGAATCAAAATCCTCTTATCAGCTCTCATTCCGCCCCTAATCACGCTGATCATGATTCCGAGCCTGCTGTTCCCAGTCTTACATATCGCACCAGGTGGGCCGCAGGAACCTCTTTCTGTACCGATTCAGCAAATCACCAAAGTACTGATTGATCATCAGAATGAACTGTCAGCTTCGGATCTACAGACAATTAGCAAAGTACTTAAGATCGATAAGGCGAAAAAGAACTACGATCCTCTGACAACAGACAATGCTAAACACTATGGCTATAAGACAACTTCAACGTCAAAAGATCGAGTTAATTTTCTCATGCTGTGGGTCAAACTATTCTTTAAGTATCCTATAAGCTATTTCAGCTCAGTCACATTCCTCAAAGACGCTTTCCTTGTAGGTCCAACATACTACTACACAAGCTCCGTTCGATGCGGATGGTACGAAGCTGGAGGGTACGCAATCCTTCCAGAGTACAAAGAGTGCACTCCCTCAACTCTGCAATCTAGAATGGCGCTGCCCTTAGTTAATCTCCTAAATAGAATTCCACCATTCTCTTTTCTTGGATTGGAAAGTTTGTATACGGCATGGATTCCTTGTCTCTCAGTGGGCGCATGCATCACACGAAAGAAGTGGAAAAATTTGATTTATTTCACCCCAGTTCTTTTTTTGGAATTGACAATGCTGATTCTCCCAGCCCATCAAGTCCGATATTCTCTAGGTCTACTCTTCACATTTGCGCTAACAATTGCCGTCCCGTTCATAGGTAGTCCAAAAGATGCAAATAAAACCATAATGTAATAAATGGCTGATCTGTTATGTTCCCAGAAAGCAGATCAGCCATTTATTTCACCCACTTTTGGGCAGTCGTGCCATTTGCGGCATACAGCTGCACATTGGCACCATTCGAGGTAGAAGCACCCGAAACATCAAGGACTTTGTTTTCCGCGAGCGCCGACTGGAACGTGTATGAGCCATCGGAGTTTTTGATGGCGATCCACTTCTGGGCGTATGTGCCGTTCGAGGCATATTGCTGCGCGTTGGCACCGTTGGCAGTGCTCGCACCATAAACGTCCAGAGCTTTGTCTGAATTCGCACTGGTTAGTGTCACATAACCGTTGTCATCGTGCGATACTCTCCATCTTTGAGCATTCGTGCCATTGCCAGCCCAAAGCTGCACGTTGGCGCAGTCCGAACGGGACGCACCATATACGTCCATCTTCATGTTCGTCTTTAGCTTTGAACCGAAAGAATATGTGCCATCAGGCAAATCCTGCCTATGCTTTGCCGCCTGCTCATTCAAACGGTCGCGCATGGTTTTAGACTTCTCGATGATCCATTGCTGGGCAGCGGTATCATTTGGCGAATACAGCTGCAATGCGACGTTGGACGAATAATTCGCGCCCGGTACATCAATAGCTTTATTCGCGTTCACTGACATCAATGAGATTTTCCCATCGCCATAGTTGCGAACAGTCCATTGTTGAGCAACCGTACCGTTACTGTCATATTGCTGTAGAACCGCACCATTGGACGCAGAAGCGCCATAAACATCCAGTACCTTGCCGGAATTCACATTGACAATGTTGTAGGTTCCATTGCCAATCTGCTGGAAACGGAATTTCTGTGCGTTCGTTCCATTAGCCGCATACAGCTGAATTCTAGCGCTGTTTGCGGTAGAAGCTCCTGGCACATCAAATACAAGATTGGATTTCCCTGCGGATTTGATGTTCACCGCAGCATTTACCGGTACACTAACTTCGCTAGAGGAAACAACGAATCGTTGAGCCTGAGTACCGTTTGGCGCATAAAGACGAATCGCAGTACCGTTAGAGGTGTTGCCACCGCTCAAATCAAGCACCCAATTACCCAAAGCCGACTGCAGATAATATCCCGCACCGGAATCACGAATGAACCACCGCTGTGCATTCGTTCCATTAATTGTATACTGTTGCACCACAGAATTATTACCCGCTGCCGCTCCTCGAACATCCAAGGCTTTATCGGAATTCACATTGGTAATCACATAGCTGCCATCTGATTGTTTAGAGAATTTAAATTGTTGCGCTTTGGACCCATTGCCGGAGTAGAGCTGAATAGTCGTGGAATCAGACGTGCTGGCGCCTGAAATATCCACGCTAGAAGCCACCTTGAAACGTACATTGATGAAATAATTACCATCAGGAACACTCACCACAGGCATCTTGCGCACATCAATGACGGACGAGTCCTGGGCATAATTCTTGCTGCCAAAAGCATTCATGTCCACGGAACCGCTGATGCCGTTGATACGGCCGGAACTGGTGTATTGCCAGCCGCGGTCGTTGGTGCCAAAGGCGTTGTATCCCATTTGAGCACCATACTGCGCCACCCAACGGGTCTTTGCGTAGATGTTCGAATTGTTCAACGGGCCTTGCAGGTAGCTCGTATACGAATACACACCGAGATTCTTGTATCCGGCGGACTGCAGTGCGCCATACCAGGCGTCGGCCATACCGCTATAAACATTCGGATTGGTCGGCGGGGTATGACCAGTCCACGTCCACTTTTCAAGGTCGTAATACACAGGGTATTTCAGATTGTTCGGGCTCACGCCCATCTGGCGGAGTTTGGCAGCCACATCATTGCCTTCCGCACGTGCGCAGTTCGCATCGTATGCATACGAATACCAGTAGATGCCAAAAGGAATACCAAGACGTTTGCATTCGTTGATGTTGCGTTGCGCTTTGGTATCGGCGTCATTGCCCCATCCAAATCCTAGACGAATGATTGCGCCTTCCACGCCGTCGGCTTTCGCCTTAGCCCAATCGATGTCTCCCTGCCATGAGGAAACATCAATCACGCCCTTGGCTTGTTGAACGAACAGGTTGTTCCTATAATCGAAAAACGCCTTTGTTCCGTTGTAGGTTCCCCAGTGTGCTCCGTATTCGTTGCTCTCGAATTTAGTGAGCCGGACAGTCGAGCCACCCTTCAAGGACGACTGCTCCGCAGACTGTTTCACAGGTTGTTCCACAGCATCTTTCACATCCGAGGCACTCACCGGAATGAATGATTCGCCATCCGTTTTGGCCAGTGGATCAGGTTGCTGCGATTGCGTGCCGACCAGCTGAGCGTCCGTCACGGTTTCGCCGGTCTCAATGTTCTGTACATCACCTTCCGGCGTAACCGCAAGGTTCTCCGAAACCACAGTGGAATCGTCCGAAATGTTTTCGCTTACCGTTTCCGGCAGCGTCGCGTTCGGATTGTCCGGCATGCTGTTTGACGAATTCTGCGCATCATCCACAGTTGCGGCAAAAGAACTTGGCGTATCCTCAATCGCAATATCCTGCATGGCGTAAGCCGGCACCACGGCAACGGAAACCGTCATTGCAACCACGGAAGCGGTGGTCGCAATCTTCATCAAGCTTTTCGGCGATATCATCGTCAGCCTCTCTCACAAAACGCATTTTCACTCGTTGACGCAATTGCACACGCAAAACTTAAGTGTATTCTGAGATGTCCCCACTTAAAATAAAGCAGCTGGATTCCAGACCAAACTTCACATTTACCGAATATGCCACAACATGAAGTGCTGGCATTCGGAAGTGGAACGGGTAACATACCTTATGTATTGTCATTTGGGAACAGAGGACCTTGTCGGACCACCTCCAATAGACAACATCAGAACGGTATCGCGGACTCCTGGAGGGAAGCATGGCACGGCACGAAAGGCAGCCAAATAAAGCTGACAGTCAAGCAAGTAACGTCCGCAAGCCCCGGACTTTCAGCAGTACCGCGACCGTCGGGACCAGCAAATCCAACAATTCCGTCAATGCCACCAATCGTGACGAAAAGCTTAGAACAAAAGCACCGGGGACTTCCTACCGAACGGCTCCCGAAGATCCGTTCCAAATCGCCATATCGCAAGGCGTGCAAGATGGCGACACTTGGGTGCACAACCATGTCAAGAACTTGATTCGCCGTTCCATAATCGTAGCCGTTATCGTCGTTGCGGTATGCATTGTGGTCTTCGGCGTCATGGGCGTGAGAACATCGCAGAAAATGCGCGAACTGAATGCCATTAACGACTGCAGAGACGCGGTTGCCGCCATGAACGCTTCATATTCCAAGGATTTCCAGCTCAAGGGAAAGATTGTCGACGCATTTTCCAGCATGGATTCCTCATATGATCTGGAAAAGCTCAGCACCTTGTATCAGGAAGAAGTCAAATCGCCGAAGGCGCTTGACTGCAAAGCCGACCCGTCCGGGACCACCAGCAAAGCCAACACCGAACGAGCCGCATATGACAAACAGGCCAGAACCTTCGAGCGGGCGTTGACAAAGAACGAGGCAAATCAAAATTGAATACGAAACGATTGGCAAGAACGGCACTTGCCATTATCGTAACCGTAGGAATAGTCGTTGCCATCATCGTCGGGTGCGGCCCCAAATGGGGCAACGGAACGGCAACCGGTAAAACCGGATCGCAATCCACCGCCACCGCCCATACTGCGGCCACTGTTGATGTGCAGCTGCCCTCATACTACATCGACAATATGGTGTTCCAGCGCGATCAGCCAATCGTAGTCAAAGGCAACGTCAGCTCCACGGAAAGCAACCCCATCGACGTTTCGAAACTGTCAGCGACACTTACGCAAGGCAAAACCTCCGAGAGCGTCAAGGCAAAGGTAGCGAAAAACAGCAGTTTCACCTGCACGCTGAGCGCGCAAAAGGCAAGTCTCAATCCGTATTCGCTGCAAGTGCAGTACGCCGGCAAAACCGTGCTGAAACTGGCCAAAGTGTATGTGGGAGACGTCTTCGTAGCCGCTGGCCAGTCGAATATGGAACTCAACTATGTGCAGTATTACGAAAACGCTACTTACAATTTTGGCAATGGACTAATCACGACAGGCGATTTGCCGAAACCGCTCGTAGATGACAACGTGAAATTTGTCATCGCAAATCATGATGTTGAAGACACTGATTTTCCACTGTCCGCTGTTAATCAGAGCGCCGATGCATGGCTGACTGCAGATTCCACGAATTCACTGCACCTCAGCTATCTGGCTCAGCAATTCGCCATGCAGTTGCGCGCCAAGCACCCCAATGTGCCGATTGGCATCATCCAGACCGCGTGGGGTGGCACGCCTATTCGCCGGCATGTACAAGGCGGCGATATTTATGCGAACCATATCGCGCCGTTGAAGGGATTCCATGTGGCGGGCGTGCTGTGGTATCAAGGTTGCGATGACGCCAATAATTACGGAACTGCTTTGCAATACGAATCGCAAATGACCACGCTCATCAACCAGTACCGTAACGTGTTCGGACGCAAGGACCTGCCGTTCCTGTACGTACAGCTCGCGCGCTGGCCAAACTACCAGTACACGCAAAACGTGCGAGAAGCGCAACGGACTACGCTCGGCAACACCAACCTGCACGATTCGTCGAATGTGGCGATGACGGTTTCCCTTGACACAGACAAGGGCACATCCGCGCTAATCCATCCGCTCGGCAAAGATATTCTCGGGGCGCGCATGGCCGCGCAATATCTCGCCATGGAAGACGGCACCACCGTACCCAACGGACCGCTTATCGAACATGCCCGGCACACTGCGAACGGCGCAATCGCCTTGTCTTTCCGGAACGGCACCGCAAGCAGGCTGAAAGCCATGCAGCCGAACTATTCGAAAACCGCGAGCGCAATCGCACCAAACTATAAGAGCGCTCCGAAAGCGACCCCGTTAAGCGGTATCAGCAATATCGCCACTCCCACCACTACGGCATTGCAGGGGTTTGAGGTCGCCAATTATTCCGGTCAATGGCAGGCGGTCAATGCCACTATCAGGGGCAATCAGGTGCTGCTCACCGCAGCCGATGGTTCAATACTGAACAATCTCAATGCCATGAGCCAGGTACGTTACCTGTTCAGTGGCAATCCGAAGTGCGCGAGCATCCTGTACAACGACTTTAATCTGCCGGCTAGCCCATTCATCACTATTGTTGAGTGATCTTTGTTGGGGGCCGCCGCTAGATAAACCAATACGGGCGGGATAAGTACGGGCGGTCTGAGCCGTTGCTGGGCCTGCTTGGTCATGTTTTGAGCAGGCTGTTCCGGCTTCTGGTTTGGATTCTGGTTTCCCGCTTAAACTATGAAGACTGCTGCAGCATCGCAGAAACTAGACAAATGTCATTTTTCCACCGGTTTATTTAGGCACATTCCCCTCCTACTATGGCATACGGAACGAACGCGAGCGCACAATCACAGATCGAATGCAAACGTGCGCAGGAGAGGAATCACCATGAGGAATCGTATTGCAGCAGCTGCAGCGGCGGGAATATTAACCATCGGCATGGCCGTACTGCCTTCCGCGGCTTCGGCCAGTGAAGTCGCACCGTCTACGGACGGACTGGCCGGCAGCACCACCATCAGCGGGCAGATCGACCAGGATATGGCCGTGTGCACCGACAAAGCGTGCGATGCCGTACAGCATGTGCGCAAAACCAACCAGCAGATCAAGTCGGATATGGAAACCGCCAAGCAGCACGCCGAGCAGCTGCATCAGAACGCGCACGAGGACGCCGACGCGCTTCGCCAGTACGGCGAGCAGGCCTGGAAGAACTACCAGGAGGACCGCGAGGATATAAAGAATGCGATTGACGGCGCGGTCAAGCGCGGTCAGGAGCGTCACGACGCTCTGCATCAGGATATGCAGGACACGCAGGCCCACCTCAACCAGATGCATGCCGATATGAAGGAGACCCACGACGAACTCAAGACGAGGCATGATGCGTTCGCGGCGAGCAGCCACCAGTGGCATCAGTCGTTCATCGCGGCGCTGAAGGACGCGAACTCCAAGACGGGTCAGCAGGGCGGCTCATCCGTTGCTACCGGCACGCATGGCATCACGGCTGGAACGAATGCCGGTACGACCGTTACTGGAGTCAACGGCACCACTGGCACTGTGCGCACGGCTGCCGACACTGGCGCGAATGGTGCTGCAACTGGATCCGTCACAGCTTCCGGCGATCAAACCGCCGCGTCCACCGGCGCGCTGACCAAGTCGGAATATGGACAGCTTGCACAAACCGGCATCGGCATTTCCCTTGCCTGCGCAGCCATTCTGCTGCTTGCCGGCCTTGCCTACGCCATGAAGACGTTCGTGCAGTATAAGCGCGAAACCAGCGAAGACTGAGCCGGCTCGCTGCCGGACAGCGTTTGCTTCATCGACTCATGAAAAACGGTCTCGAATATATCGGGACCGTTTTTTTCATGCGCGTTTTTCGTATGTGCTTTTCATCTGCTATACGCATTGTTGCGATTCAATTGGAATGACGTAGTATAGCGACGTACAATGCAGCGCGAAGCGCGCGTACCGTGCGTGAACCGCGTGTATGTCCAGTATTCCCACTGATTTGTTACGTTGGCCGTTCTGATCAGCCCACTGGTCAATTCGCATAATGGGGAGCACTGCTGGCGATTCGCGGCGACGGCGTATCGCCATTCCCCGCCGTCCGTCCGGTACTACCCGCGCTCCCCACATCGCCGGCCTTTTCAGCATTGCCGATGTTGGTTCTACGCAACGACCCCGCGGCCAACGAGCGGATGGATCGCCTGCGCTGCGCCTGTTCCGTCTGCGAAGCGGACTGAACTGCGGGAAAAGCGCCCGTTACGGGACGAATACGACCGGTTGCGGTCGGAATAAAGCTTGGTGGCAAAACCTGCGTTGTGATGGCGCTTATGGATGCCATTTGCGGCTGCTGCGTATTATCAGGACCATCCGCAGCGTCTTTTTCTTTCACGGTTTGCGGTTCTTCCGCACGATTCGCGTCATCATTCGCATCCTCGCCCGTTTGCAAGGCAGACCCAGCTTCGCTCTGCTTTTCTTGTTTTTCCTGCTTTTCCTGCGGAGCGGCCTGCACATCACTCTGCAATACGATTGGCGATGAATTCGAACGGCGTCGGGCAAGCGCCGCCAGAGAGTCACGAGTATCAGCATCGCGTTGGTCAGTCTGCTGGCTGCCGGCAGCCGTCTTGTCAACCATCGTCGTGCTTCTTTCTCTCAACGTCACGATTTCGAGCGTAACGTAGCGCAGCGCAAAAGTGCGCGTAAAACGACGATGTACGCAACTCCCCCACCGAATCGCAATCAAATATCGACATATGAGGGCAAACAATCCCATTATTGAGACCACAGACTGGCACCAATAAGCCGCAGCATGGCAATCAGGGACTTTCCTGGATGCCGGCCCGTACACGCGAGACTTGCGATACGGGACGATTCAAAAAACCGAGGCCAACGAAAGAAGCATTCGGAGGGAATCTGGAAGGAACCGGAAAACGGAGTGGAAAAGAAGGAACCCCAGAAACCGAATGATTCCAACGGTTTCCGGGGCTCCAATCCGGGCGGAGAATACGAGATTCGAACTCGTGAGGCTGTTACACCAACACGCTTTCCAAGCGTGCGCCATAGACCACTAGGCGAATTCTCCAATTATGCAACGCTTTCCGGTGTCTATCCGTTAAGCGCAACTTGACTAGAATACAACAGATTCTCCAGAAGACAAAGCCGGCGTGTCGCAGCGTTGAATCGATTCGACGCACACCACTAAAATGAACCCGAAATAAGTACGATTCTCAGGGAAGTCAATCGTCATGATCAGAGCATTGCACGCGTCGGATATGGACAGGGTCGTCAGCATATGGCTGGACGCGAACCTTCAGGCGCATTCCTTCATCCCTTCGGAATACTGGAAGAACAATCTTGAATACGTGCGGGAAGCGCTTCCGTTGGCGGAAGTTCACGTGTATGAAGACGCCCAAGGCGTGCAGGGATTCATCGGTTTGGATGGCGACCATATCGAAGGTCTTTTCGTCGCCAAAGAAATGCGATCACATGGCATCGGCAAGCAGCTCATGGACCACGTGAAACAGGGAAGAGTTGCGCTGACCTTGGAAGCGTACCGGAAGAATGCCGGCGCAGTGCGCTTCTACCAGCGGGAAGGATTCACAATCCAAGGCGAAGATCTGGACGTTTCCACCGGCGAAATGGAATACTCGATGCAATGGCGGCGCCGATAGGCCGGATTCCCACGATAAATTAGTAATCCGCTTCCGGGAAATCATGGACGAAACACTGGCACCCCATCCGAAAAGCGGCAAGTGCAGAACGACATTCCGGATAAGCGACACATGAACGTCATGCTCCGATACCAAGTAGAACGACTTGACCCACACACCAAAAAAACTTGCGACCCTACGAACGTGGCCCGCTGGATTCATCTCGGCAACCGCAGGATTGGCGGATGACCATTTCAGCGTCCACGAGTTGGAGATCCGGAGTGTCCGTGGGACTGAGGGCTGCGTTGACCGCGCATCGGGCGATGGCCTGCGTGTCCTGTTTCATGACGGTCAGACGAGGCCAGGTGTATTCCGATTCGATGGTGCCGTCGAATGAGATCAGTGCGACGTCTTCCGGAATACGTAAACCGCATTCGTGGATGGCCCTCAGGGCGCCAAGCGCCTCGAGGTCAGAGGATGCGAAGATCGCGTCCGGACGATCCGATGAACGGAGCGCCTCCAAAGTGGCTTTGTACCCGCCTTCCCTGGTGTAGGAGGAGGTATACACGGGCCCCACGGGCCGGCCGGCCTTCTGATGAGCCTTTATCCATCCGGTCACCCTCGCGTCGCGGGAGGTGATGTCCATACCGAACAGCATGGCGATTTTCCGGCGGCCATGCCCGAACAGGTGATTCACCGCCTGCGCCACGGCGTCGGTCATGTCCGTGGAGACGCATTTGACTCCAGACAGCGGATGCGGCCGGTCGAGCAGGACTATCGGACGGCTCGCCGTCGACAGTGAGCCTATCTCCCCATCCCCCAGCGTGGACGCGACGAAAATCGCATCGACGCCGCGGTCTGTCAGCTCGTCGATCCTGCGGCGCTCCAGCTCCGCGTTCCCGTGCGAGGTGTTCAGAATGAGCGCATGCCCCCGTTCGTTGGCGAGCTGCTCCACGTCGTTGATGAGCTGCGCGAAATACGGGTTGGAGAAATCGGTGATGATCATCCCCAGCATTTTCGCCGAACCGCTTTTCAGGGCCCTGGCGATCAGGTTCGGATGATATCCGAGCTTCTCAGCCGCCTCTCGGACCCGGAGCTCGGTGGATTGCGACACTTTCTTCGGGCCGCCGTTGAGGACATAGCTCACCGTGGCGGTCGACACTCCCGCCAGCCTGGCCACATCGCTCCTAGTGACCCTGGATGGCCCGCCATCGCTTGAATTGGTGTCCGACATGATTCCCCGTTCCCCTAAAAGACGTTCACTTGAGTTTATACCACACCCATCTGCGACAGACAAGAGTTACACGAATAACTTACAAGTTGCGCACATCGCATGGAACAGAGCCATTAAACATATAAAATGCTTGGAAACAATGGGCAAATACAGAGACACGCCGATTTTACAAGATTGGTTACTCGTGTAAATATGTATATCAGTCCCGTTAGGGACCGCAGAGGCGATGAAGTCTCGAAGAAGGAAAGACAACGAAGAGGTTGACATGAACAAGATGAAAAGAACCCTGGCCGCCGCGCTCGGCTGCATCCTGGCCATCTCAGGCCTGACGGCATGCGGATCATCCCAATCCGACGGGACGGAGACGTTGGAATACATGGGCGCGCCGGCGACCGGCACGCCGCAGCGCAAGGCCATTGAGAAGCTCGTCGCGAAATTCGAGAAGGCCAATCCGGGCATCAACATCAAACTGGTGACGGGCACTTCGTCGTACGAGTCCGACATCAAGGTCCGTCTGTCTGGCAACAATGCCCCCGACATCTTCAACACCCATGGATGGTCCCGCGACCGCTACGCCAACTTCCTCGAACCCCTGCAGAACCGTTCCTGGGCGAAGAACGTGAGCCCGGTGATCGACTCCTCCATCAAGAACGACAAGGGCGAGTTCTACGCGCTTCCCATGCAGATGGCCGTCACCGGCATCACGTACAACGCCACTGTCCTCGAGAAAGCCGGCGTCGACCCATCGGACATCACCAGTTGGGATGATTTCTCCGACGCCTGCGCAAAGGTGACGGCGACCGGCGCCGCGTGCATCGGCGCCTCCGGCAAGGAGAACTGGACCGTGGGCCAGATCGTCGACTATTCGGCCTATGGAATGTTCTCCGATTCGGAGCTGGAGAACATGAAGAACGGCAAATTCGAAGCCGATTCGTACCAGAAGCTGGCCTCAATGATCAGGAAATGGGCCGAGGCGAAGTACTTCAACGTCGACTACACCGCGGCGACCTCCGACGATCTGTCGAAGATGCTGGCGAACGATACCCTCGCATTCACCTTCCAGGGGATAAGCGTCGCCTCCAACGTCACCAACTACAACCCCGACGTGAAGCTCGGCTTCATACCGTACCCGTCCGGGAACGGCGACCCGTACATCGTGTCCGGCGAGGACTACGCCCTTGGCGTCTCCAAGACCAGCAAGCACAAGGACTCCGCCCTGAAGTTCATCGATTTTATGGCACAGCCCGAGAACTACCAGGTCTATACCGACGCCACATCATCGGTCCCCGCGATCGAAGGCGTGAAGGCACAGCTCGGCGTCATGACCGACAGCTACGACACCTGGATCACGAAGAAGGACACCGAGACTGTGCCCGTGTTCGATAGGGTCTACCTGCCGAACGGCATCTGGAACACCATGTGCACCACGACCGACGGATTGGTCACCGGACAGATGGACGCGGCCGGAGCCACCGGACAGATGAAGACCCAGTTCGAGAGCCTGTCCTCCTCCAAGTGAGCCGGACCGTCCAAGACCAACGACACGTCGAAACGGTGAAAGGAACAAACATGGAAGGGAAATCCACGGTGGGACGGGAAAAGCTCCGCCGCCATCTTGCAGGCTCGTCGGTCAATCTGTTCTACGTGCCGGCGCTAATCCTGGTGACGGTGTTCTCCGTCTACCCGCTGTTCTCGGGCTTCGCCCTGTCCCTGACCAACTGGGACGGACTGAACCCCGAAAAGACGTTCGTGGGTTTGGCGAACTACGTCACCATGCTGCACGACGCCAATTTCCGCACCATCTTGGTCAACACGCTGATCTATGGCGTCGGCAGCACCATCATCCAGCAGGTCCTCGGCCTGGCGCTGGCCCTGTTGCTCAACTCGAAGATCAGGGGACGCAACGCGCTGCGCGCCATAATCTATCTGCCGGCACTGGTGTCCGCCGTGATCATGGGCACGATGTACTACCTGATCTTCCAATACCAGCAGGGAGCCCTGAACACGATCCTCTCCGCGCTCGGATTGCAGAAGGTGGTCTGGTTCAACAACCCGACCACGGCGGTGGTCATCATCCTGTTGGTGAATTCCTTCCAGTTCTGCGGAACCTCGATGATCATCTATCTGGCGGGACTCCAGGGAATGGACCAGTCCGTCGTGGAAGCCGCCAGCCTTGACGGAGCCACGGGATGGACGAAATTCTGGAACATCACCATGCCGATGCTGATGCCGGCGTTCTCGACCTCGGTGGTCCTCAACCTCATCGGCGGACTGAAGCTGTTCGATGTGATCAAGGTGCTCACGGGCGGAGGCCCAGGATATTCGACCCATTCGATCTCCACCTACATCAGCTCCGTGTACTTCGACAACCAGAACGCCGGATACGCCTCGGCGATCGGCGTGGTCCTCTTCATCATCATCGCCGTGGTCACCGGCCTGATGAACAAAGGCCTGGACAAGCTCGGATGGGAGTCCTGAACATGAAGAACCAAGACAACCACGTCATCACACGTGGATTCGCATACCTGTTCCTCGGCGTCGTGTGCCTGCTGCAGCTGCTGCCGTTCTGGCTGGCCATCTGCACGGCTTCCAAACCGGCGACCGATCTGTCATCCACGCTGGTGCCCCGCACGAAGGACATCGAATGGAGCAACTTCACCCTGGCCATCACCGAAGGCGGTGTGCTGCGGGCCATGGTCAACAGCGCCATCATCACCGTCTGCGCCACGGTGCTGACCTGCGTCATCGGCGCCATGGCCGCATATCCGCTGGCACGTAGGCTCAGCAAATTCAACAAAGCGGTCTCCACCGTGATCCTCTCGCTGATGATGATTCCCCCATTGAGCGTGCTGGTCCCCGTGTATTCCATGATGGTGAAGATCGGCGGCGTAAACACCTATTGGGGCATCATCCTGCTGTCGACCGCGGGCAACCTGCCCCTCGCCATCTTCCTGTACACGTCCTTTATCAAGGCCATCCCGGAATCCATCGACGAGGCGGGAATGATCGACGGCGCCAACCGCGCCACCATCTTCTTCAGGCTGATCATGCCGCTGCTCAAACCGGTGACCGCGACGGTGATCATCATGACCAGCGTCGGCGTCTGGAACGAATACGCCATGTCCAACTACCTGCTCACCGACCAGGCGTACCAGCCCATCGCACCACGCATCGCGTCGTTCTTCGCCCAGCAGAGCAGCAACATGGGCGTGGGAGCAGCCGCCGCGCTCATCAGCGCGTTGCCGATCGTGGTGGTCTACCTGTTCTTCCAACGCTACTTCATCGCCGGCATGGTCGCTGGATCGCAGAAGTAACGGACCGCAACCGCGGGCCGGGGAACCTCCATACGCTTGTCGAAGGCAATGCCCCGGCCCATGGCCACCACCAAAAAGGAGAAGCCATGTTCTTTCCACGAAAAGACCACGAAGGCGAGGCAACGTATCTGTTCCTCGCCGATTTCCAGACGAAAGGGCATATCCCCGACGTCATAGCATGCCTCGCCACGGACGATCCGGAATCGTTGGACGGTGGATTTAACCAGTCCCCGCGTCCATCGGCGCTCCTCATGGAGCACTCACGTGGCCTGTTCTCCCGCCCCGGGCTCATCGGATACCGGATTCAGAACGGTGAAGCCGCCGGCCATACGGGAATCGAGGCCGGAACAGGATGGTCGACGAGGTTCGCGCTTGACGATGCGGCCGAATCGGACGGCGGCGGTCTGATCATACACGCGTCCGATCATGACGCGGGACTGGAGCTCAACACGGAGATCGAACGGATGGCGGGCGGTGCCCTGCGCGTGCGCCACACCATCCGCAACACGGAGACCGGAATCTACATGCTGGAACGTCTCGACGTCAGTGTGCCGATCGACCCGGAATGCTGCGAGATCCTCGACTTCTCGGGACGCCACATGAATGAGCGCAATCCGCAACGGCACCGGATCCAAGACGGCGACTGGGTACGCGAGTTCCGCCGCGGGAAGCCCGGATTCGATGGCGCGGTCCTCTACGCGGGCACTCCTGGATTCAGCTTCAACACAGGCTCCGTACTGTGTCTGCAGCCGGCCTGGAGCGGCAACACCGAACTCGCGGTGTGCCGCGGCGGCGAGGACGGCCCCATGGCGTATGCCGGGGAGCTGCTGCTTCCCGGCGAGATCCAACTGGCGGAAGGGGAATCGTATTCCACGCCGTGGGTGGTCGTGGCGGCCTCCTCCCACGGACTTGATCCGATCATGCAAGGGTTCCACCATTGGGAGCGCACACTGCCCTCCCACCCCTCAAGGCAGCCGGTAACGCTCAACGTGTGGGAGGCCGTATACATGGACCAGAACCGCGAGGTCCTGGCCGACATAGCGCGCAGGGCCGCGTCCATCGGAGTGGAACGGTACGTTCTGGATGACGGGTGGTTCCATCTACGGCGCACGGATTCCTCCGGACTCGGCGATTGGTGGATCGACCGGGATGTATGGCCCGAAGGCCTCGACGAGCTGATCGGACTCGTGCATTCCGAGGGCATGCAATTCGGACTGTGGTTCGAACCGGAGATGGTCAATCCGGATTCGGACCTGTTCAGACGGCATCCGGAATGGGTCATGCAGGCCGGAGCGAGGCTGCCGGAACTGCAAAGGCACCAGCTGGTTCTCGACCTTACCAATCCGGATGCCAGCGACTATGTGTTCGACGCAATGAGCGCGATACTGTCGCGCAACGCCATCGACTACGTCAAATGGGACCACAACCGTGATCTGCTGGAAGCCGGCACCAACCAGTACGGCGGGCGCGCCGCGGTCCACGAGCAGACCGTCGCGTATTACAGGCTGCTCGACAGGCTGCGCGGGGCCTTCCCCAACGTGCAGTGGGAGTCATGCGCCAGTGGCGGCGGGCGCATCGATCTCGGGGTGGTGGAGCATGTCTCGCGTTTCTGGACGTCGGACATGACCGACGCGCTAAGCCGTCAGCGCATCCAACGATGGACGGTGCAGAGCATCGCCCCGGAATACCTGGGCGCGCACGTCTCCGCGCCGACATCGCACCAGACCGGCCGCACCTACACCCTGGCGTTCCGCGCGGCCACCGCCGTGTTCTTCGGCTTCGGCATCGAATGGGACATCAGACAGGCGTCGGACGACGACCTGCGGCAGCTTTCCGAGTGGATAGCCTGGTACAAAGAGCAGCGGAGGCTCCTGCATAGCGGACGGTTCTTCAACGTCGATATCAACGACGGCACGGTCATGGCCTATGGCGTCGCCGCTGAGGACGGGTCGCAAGCCTTGTTGGCGCATGTGCAGCTCGACGAGCCGAAGCACAACCGCGGCGTGCGTGTGCGTGTGCCGGGACTCGTTTCCGACGCTGAATATAGCCTGCGATGGGCCGGCCCGGAACCGGCATCCGCCGCGTTGGAACAACTTGACCCATTCGGACCTCTTGGACGCAGGACAGTGACTGGCGCGTACCTCGGTTTAATCGGGATACGTTTCCCGCGCTGCAATCCCCAGACCGTACGTCTTGTCTCCGTAACCCGCTGCCAAAAAGAGATACCAAGTATGTGAACAGAAACCGGCACATCAGACATGATCAGTGCCGGTTTCACGGAATGGCCCGTCACAGTTACGTCTAGGTCATTTACAATCGATCGGCAATCATCGCGCAGTGCTCGCGGACGATGCGCGCACTGTCGTGGAAACGCGCCATCTCATCGTCGGTCAGATGCAGGTCGACGAAATCGCCGACACCATCGCCGTCCAATGCCACAGGCAAGCTCAGGAACACGTCGTGCTCGTCATATGAATACTGTCCGTCGATAAGCGTGGACACCGGCATCACACGACGTTCGTCCCACAAAATGGTTTTGACGATTGCCGCGACCGTGGCTGCGATGCCATAGTTGGTACCGCCTTTGAGCGCTTTGATCTCCATACCGCGCCGACGAGCGGCCTCCTCGATGCCGTCCAGCGTCACGTCCGGATATTTCGCGGCGTTGTCGGACAGATACCGTGCGAACGGCTTTCCGACGATATTGACCGTCGACCACGGGATGAACTGCGAATCGCCATGCTCGCCGATGACGTAGTCACCGACAGTCCTTGGATCAAGATGGGTTCGTTCCGCGATAATCGTTTTCATGCGTGCTGTATCGAGCGCGGTACCGGTGCCGATCACCTGCCGGCTGGGCAGACCGGTGCGTTTCCACGCGAACCAGGCGAGCACGTCAACTGGGTTGGACACCATGATGAGCATGCCGTCGAATCCCGATGCCATCACGGATTTGAGAATCGGGTCAACAATGTCGATGTCGGCGCCGAGTTCACTCAAACGGGATTGCCCGGGAATCGGACGTGCACCGGCTGTAATGATGACAATGTCGGCGTCAGCGCAATCACTCCAATCCCCTACGCGAATCTTCGTATACCGGCTGAAGAATTCCTCACCGTCGGCAAGATCCATCGCCTCTCCCTGCGCACGTTGGGGCGTACGGTTGATAAGCACGACCTCATTGCACAGGCCATTGGCCACAATCGTGGATACGACGGTCATACCGACATGGCCTGTTCCGACCACCACCACGCGGCTTCGACGCACATCCATGGATAATTTCCCTTCCTTCTTATCGTCCGTCCCGCACGGCACACGTTTTGGAGTATTTGGCAGGACTTCCATTGCATGATATGCCGTCATCGCATATTGGGAAAATTTCGATTCACATTCGGAAAGCCGGCGAAAAGACGGAGAAAGGAAAAGAAGAAGAGACGGGAATAAAAGGTCCTCCAGGGGCCCAGCCGGAAGGCCCGGGAAGGGATAAAAAAATGGGGTTCCCGGAGCGTAAGCTCGACGGGAACCCCCAACGTGTGAAGCGGCGGCGTGCTACTCTCCCACACCCTCTCGAGTGCAGTACCATCGCCGCGCCTGGCCTTAGCTACCGGGTTCGGAATGGGACCGGGCGTCTCACCAGGGCTATGACCACCGCAAATCTAACGGCCACGGCAAGGAAACCAAAGGAATCCAAACCGGCATGTCATCGGTGGCGGTTTGGGAACCGGCTAGCGGACGCGAGGCAAAGCCTACCGTTTAAATCGTATTCGTGACCATCCCAACGCATATTGCCGTCCAGGACGATCCAGCACAGGAAAGACGCGGAACCAACCCTCCACAAGAGGATCGGAATTGTTGTGTCGCCGTCGCCCGTTAGTACCGGTCGGCTCCACCCCTCACGGGGCTTCCACCTCCGGCCTATCAAACACGTGTTCAACATGCGGGCTACAGGATCTCGAAGATCCATGGAATCCTAATCTTGGAGCAGGCTTCCCGCTTAGATGCTTTCAGCGGTTATCCCTCCCGAACGTAGCCAACCGGCCGTGCCGCTGGCGCGACAACCGGCATACCAGAGGTTCGTCCACCCAGGTCCTCTCGTACTATGGGCAGG
>OGXQ01000042.1_pt1 | contig 73662 bp, 65 predicted proteins | sample 1576291 | NCBI WGS metagenome assembly OGXQ01 (sample SAMEA3541575, study PRJEB24748) | human gut metagenome | biome: human gut; feature: human-associated habitat; material: faeces | place: China | collected 2012 | reverse complement strand
AGTGGTGACAGGTAATAGTGGATTTTTTCTTGTCGCAACAGTCTGTTGCATTTCATGCTTGCGTTAAACCGTATGATTAAACTCTCGCGGTCTTGTTTGGACATAGCAAGGGACTGGCCGGATTCGGTACAATAATAAATGATTCTTCTGTCTGTGGTTGCTTTGGGGGCATATATACCGACAAGGCATGAAAAATACACATCGTTGGCTATTCTTGTTTCATCGAATTGAATGTGGAATGTTGACAGGAAGCTGCGCCTTATCATTTTGCCCCAAGGAACTTGAGATTGGTATCGCAGTTTGTTTTCCGGGTTTACATCATTGAAGAAGTTGGTATAGTAAGTTCCGCGTCGGCTTTCTTGGGACGGATTGTCGGACATGACAAAACGTACATTGAAATAGATGACTTCATGGGGGCTGTCCATGTATTCGTTTAAGATAGTAAAACAATCGGCTGTAAAGAAATCGTCTGCATCTGCAAAGATAATCCATTTGCCACGGGCGTGGGAGAGTCCTATGTTCCGTGCGTATCCTGCCCCTTTTCCCTCCTTAGTGAACAGGACTTCCGTATTTTTTCTGCCGTTTCCCGGAAAATGAGAAAAATCGACAGATTCGGAATTGCTGTTGTCATCAATGATAATGATTTGAATTTCATCCCAAGTGGGAATTGAGTACAGACAGCGTTCCAGAAGACGGGGGGTATTCTTGTGCGGAATAATGATGCTGTAATGGTAACTTGTGTTCTTTGTCATTCTTCTTCTTTTTGCAAAGATATTGATTTATATTCAGCATCATGCATTATCTTGATAATATCTCGATGAGTATGAGAAGCTTTCACTGGAAGTTCGGGGTGATAATGCCCTCATGCTCTCACTGTGTGCACAACTGGTTGTTTATGAACTATTTGTATAGTGATGGTAAAAATTGTAGCTCTCACTTATGCTCTCATGCCCTCACTGTTTTTTGGAGCAGAATTTCATATAATCTATTTGTTATCAGTAATATATCCTTTTTTATAAGTTGTTCCGATTTAATATGAAGTAGGATGTTCTCAGGCTTTTTCTTTGCAAAAAGTGTGTCTGAAGGGGGGATACCTCTATGGAATATGGCAAATTTCCGATGGCAGTAAAAAGATCAGGAGGTTTTTAAAAAAGCTCGCCATCTTTTTAAAAAAGAACAAGGTCTTTTTTTTATTTGACCTGTTGTTTTTGGGGGAGCAGGATTTCACATATGTACGTGCCGCTCTATACGTATGTACGTGCCGCAGATACCTGCTTTGTATTATATGATATTCTTTCTTCATTCCGCATTTATTTTCATTTCTTTATTGTATCTTTGCGAAGAAAGAGTGTAATCTAAATTCCATGAGAATATTATTTTATTGTGATACTGTCTTCAGTTTCGGCGGAGTACAGCGTGTGTTGGCTGAAATAGCCAAGGCTTTGTCCGGAAAACATGAAGTCACGATACTGACCACGGATACTTGTACGGACTTGTCGATGTACGGATATGCCGAAAGTACCGTGCGGTTTGATTCTTTCTCTTATTCCGCCTCCTCTTTCATCGAGCGTTTGTTATGTAAAGGCTATAGTTTTTTATATAAACATGGGTTGCCTCATACCCGGCTGACTTCAGAATGGTATGCTGCCAGTTTTTTCCCTTCTTCTTATAAACGGACATTGGCAAGGAAAATAAATGCCCGGCAATGTGATGTAGTCATCGGGGTACATGCTTTTATGGCTCTGCACCTCTCTGCTGTAAAGAGCCGGATCCGGACAAAGACTGTTGGGTGGCTGCATAATTCTTATGAAGCATTCTTTGAGAAAGAAACTCCCTATTTGCCGGGATTGGATTGCTTTTTTCAAGTCCAGATGGGGAAATTGGACGAGAGGGTGGTTTTAAGTCATGCAGATGCCGGTTGTTTCTTTCGGAAAATGAACCTGTGCTGCGAGGTGATATACAATCCTCTGACTGTACTGCCTAAAGGTCGGGGAAAGAAGGAATATAGAAGGATTTTGGCGGTCGGTCGTTTTTCATTCGGACATAAAGGATTTGATATTTTAATAAAAGCTTTTTCTGTTTTTGTGAAAACTCATCCGGACTGGACACTGGAAATTGTGGGGGAGGGTCCTGAGGAAGCGCTTTACCGTTCATTGATCAATGAATATGAATTGGAAAAGAGCATCGCGCTGCATCCTTTCACGAAAGAGGTGCAGGAGTATTATGCACATTCCAGTATGTATGTGCTGAGTTCCCGTTGGGAGGGATTCGGCCTGGTGATGATAGAGGCTATGGCGCACGGGTTACCTGTTATTGCATCTGATTTACCGATAACGCGCGAGTTGTTGAAAGACAAAGATATGGCCGTTCTTTTTGAAACAGGGAATATAGCTCAGCTGGCCGGTTGTATGTCGTATATGGCTGATCGGACGGATTGGGAATGGATGGGAAATAAGGCGGTGGAGTATGCTGATACATTTCATATAGAGAAGGTATGTGACAGTTGGAATAATTTACTAAAAAAAGTAGTGTATGGTACAAGATGAACAGGAAAAATGGGATATTGTGATCAAGCCTCGGTCCGGTTTGTTCCGGTTGGATCTGGAAGAGGTATGGCTGTATAGGGATTTGCTGGTAATGTATATCAGACGGGATATCGTCACTTTTTATAAACAGACTGTTTTAGGACCGTTATGGTTTGTTATCCAGCCACTGCTTACTACCGTCATGTTCATGTTTGTTTTTGGCGGTATTGCCGGTATTCCTACCGACGGACTTCCCCAACCGCTGTTTTATATGGCGGGCTTACTTTGCTGGAATTATTTCTCGGAGTGTTTAAGTCGCTGTTCGGATACGTTCAACGCCAATCAGAATGTATTTGGAAAAGTATATTTCCCTCGTCTGGTGGTACCCTTGTCCATCGTTATATCTTGCATGATAAAGATGGGCATTCAGTTCGGATTGTTCGTTTTAATTTATATTTACTATTTGTGCAACGGATATTCGTTGATGGTCAACGGATATGCTTGGTTGGCTCCCTTGCTGCTGCTCATGTTGGCAGGACTTGGTTTGGGGTTCGGATTATTGATATCCTCCTTGACGACCAAGTACCGTGACTTGCGTTTCTTGATTACTTTCGGGGTACAGTTGTGGATGTATGCCACTCCGGTTATTTACCCTTTGTCCGTGATGAGGCAGAGTCATGAGCAGTATATGTGGATCATTGTGGCGAACCCGCTGACTTCCCTTATCGAAACATTTAAATTCGGATTCTTGGGGGTGGGGACTTTCAGTTGGTTCCACTTAGGCTACACGTTGGCGTTTACAGTGGTGATAATGCTTTGGGGGATGGTGACTTTTAATAGAGTGCAACGTAGTTTCATGGATGTGATTTAAAAGAAGGGACAGAATGGGAAAAATAGCGATAGAGTTTCAGAATATCAGCAAGCAATATGCATTGGGAAGCATCGGAACCGGCACGCTGAGCCGTGATTTGAATCGTTGGTGGGCGCGGATCCGTGGAAAGGAGGACCCGTATCTCAGAATCGGGGAAGAGAATGACCGTTCCAAGAAAGCGACGGGAGATTTTGTATGGGCGTTGAAAGATATTAATTTCCATGTGGAGGAAGGTGAAGTGCTGGGTATTATAGGTAAGAACGGTGCGGGAAAGTCCACTTTGTTGAAAATCCTTTCGCGGGTGACTTCTCCTACTGCCGGTTGTATCCGTGCACGGGGGCGTATTGCCTCTTTGCTGGAAGTGGGTACAGGCTTTCATCCCGAAATGACAGGACGGGAGAATATTTATATGAATGGTTCCATCATGGGGATGACCAAGGCGGAGATTACCCGCAAGTTGGATGAGATTGTGGCTTTCGCCGGTGTGGAGAAATATATTGATACTCCAGTGAAACGTTATTCTTCGGGTATGACCGTGCGGTTGGGATTTGCTATCGCCGCCCATCTGGAGCCGGAAATTCTGGTGGTGGACGAGGTGTTGGCAGTGGGCGATGCGGAATTCCAAAAGAAGGCTATTGGCAAGATGCAGGATGTATCGAAAGGAGAGGGACGGACAGTCTTGTTTGTCAGTCATAACATGGCAGCGGTAAGAAGTTTGTGTACAAAAGGAATATGCTTGGAAAATGGTACCGCGGTTTATCAGGGGACGGTTCATTCTGCCATCGATTATTACTTGAAAGAGAAAGGGACGGTCCGGAAAAGTAAAATTATAGATTATGTGGGTTGGACGAAAAATACGTTTCATATAGATTGCATTGAGATAAACGGAACGGAATGTGCCTCTTCCACTATTCATGGAGGTCAGAATTTTCTGACTGTGAAAATACAGGGATATTCTGAAGAGGATATGATGTATGATGTAATGCTGGTTTTGAAGAGCAGGACGGAAGTGCCTTATGCTACTTATGCTCCGGGACATTATTACGGGAGTATCAGTCATTTACCTAAAGGGGATTTTTGCATCGAGAGGCGTATAGGGCTTCCGCCTGTGCTGAGTAAAGGTGTCCTGCAGGCAGATTTGTTTATACATCATCCTATGGTGGAATATTATTTGAAAGCAGTTCGTTGCTGTTTGCTGGAATGTGAGGGGTTTCAAAGTGGATTCGGGCATGCACTGACACAAACGTCCAACGGCTTTATCGGATTGGAGGATATAAAAGTTTGATCATTATGTTCTATTATGAAGATGAAGAAAAAAAGAATCGTATATAGTTTGACTGGAAGAGGGCTGTTCTCAGAGTTGTCTAACCTTGCATTGGCATTGGTCTATGCGGACTATAATCAGGAAGAGCTGACTGTCAATACAAGGAACTGGAATGCAAGGGTAGAGAAAGGCTGGAGTGATTATTTCGAATCGGTCTTGCCAAACTGTAACGGGGTGATGTGTTCGCAATATATTGTTTATAAAAAGGGGAAACCTTGGTGGGGAAATATCTATTATAATCCGTCCGCTTTTTTCCGGTATTATATTTTCTATATAATGAATAGGATATATCTGTTATTTCATCCGGAAACGGAACTAGGGAATGAGGTCTTTCTAAAAATGAGATCGGAGGATTTTCTGGAGAAACTGGAAGATATCAGAAATGATTATGGCTCTGCCTTGCGGAAAATATTAAAATTTAATGAAAAGACAACCGGCTATATAGAAAAAAGGAAAAGCGAGATGAATTTGCCGATAGATTACATAGCGGTACATATAAGGCGGGGAGATAAGATAGTTTCCCGTGAGATGAAGGAACTCGGTTTGTCTCTTTATATTGATGCTGTTAAAGGGAAGAAGCATATCAGCCGTAATGTGTTTATAGCTACGGATGATGGTTCTGTGACGGATAAGTTGAAATCCGCACTGGTTGCCGAAGGATTTAATGTTTACTGGAACACAGCTGTGACACAAACAGGATTTGACGAGTCTTTGTTTAATACAAAGGATAAAAAAAGTAGATATATAGATACGTTGAATATGCTGTTGGATATGGATATTCTGATCCATTCTTCATTTTTTATCGGTACTTATACTTCGAATGTCAGCCGGATTGTGCCTCTGTATGTCGGATTCGAAAAATCGCTCAGTCTGGATGACGAATGGAAACTTTAGATTGTAAAAAGCGGAAAATTATGTCACAAAGAAAATTTTCGATTATAACCATTAATTATAATAATAAAGAAGGGTTGAGGAAAACCATAGAAAGTGTGGTCGGCCAGTCTTTTAGGGATTTTGAGTATATTATTATTGACGGAGGGTCTACGGATGGAAGTATTGAAGTGATAAAAGAGTATGCCGGTAAAGTGGACTATTGGGTATCGGAGCCGGACAAGGGTATTTATCATGCCATGAATAAAGGAGTTTTACAGGCGCATGGAGAGTATTTGAACTTTATGAATTCCGGTGATGAATTTTATAACAATGGTGTGTTGCAGGAGGTGGCACCTTCATTGGACAGCGATATTGTTGTTGGAAAAATAGTGCATGGCACAGAGGTGTGGGGATTTCATAAGGAGGATATAACGCTGATGGATTTGATTCGGGGAACTGTATTGCATCAGGCTTCATTCTTCCGTAAAGAACTTTTTGATGAAAATAGGTATGACGAGAGTTATAAGATTGTATCCGATTGGAAATTTTATATTCAGACCTTGATATTCAACAATGCGACGTTCCGCAATATTCGTTCCATCGTTTGTAGGTTTGTACCCGGAGGGGTCAGTGAAACGGATGCCGGAACAAGAGATATGGAAAGAAAGCGGGTGTATAAGGAACTGTTTCCGGATAGAATGATGAAGGATTATATAAGACTGGAAAAGGTGGAATCTCCTTTATTGGAACTGATTCCCGAACTGAATAAAACTGCGGGCCTTCATCAGATGGCATACAAATTGGTCTGTGCCTTGTTGTGGGTGCATGGAAAGATAAAACGGGTGCGTGTTAAGTAAGCAGTAAATTGGTCTTTTCACTTGAGCCATGCCCGCAGGATAAGTCTGATGCCATATAGCGCATACTTTATTTTTAGAGAAAGTGGAAGATGTATATAATTGTTTTTTCTGATTCTTAGCATTCTGTCCCATAATTCATTGAAGGGGATTTCCCGTGAGTGTTGGGTATAGAACAAGAACGAACTTTTTATGTAATCGGCCGACAAAGCACGTAGAATATAGGTGGGGAATGTGGCCGAAAGTGAAGTCATCAGGTCGAATGCATCCATGAAAGTGCACAGTTTGGGGGTGTAGTTTTTTTGCGACAGGTTCATGGCGCTTGATTTTCTTGTGACATAGTGATAATAGGGGGAAGTGGTGTATGCGGCTGATTGGCAGTGGCTCAGGTATTGAAAAATAAAGAGCCTGTCTTCATTATAATAAATATGTTCATTGAATTTTAGGTGATGTTTGTCAATGATTTCTTTATGATATAATTTATCCCATAAGTTTCCTTTGTATTTGTAATGCCTGTCGTTAAACAGGGAGTGAATGGCCTCCCACTGGGTTAATTTGCCGGATTTCACTTCGTTGATGTGGTAAATCGGACGACCATCTTCATTTTCAATGATATATCCGCAAGTAGCCAGACCGGCTTCGTTTGTCCGGATAAGCTGATAAAGAGTGGCTATCATATCCGTTTCTATCCAGTCATCGCTATCCATGAAAGCTATATATTCTCCTTTTGCGGTTTCCAGTCCTTGGTTTCGTGCATGGCTGACTCCTTGGTTCAGAGTGTGTATTACCTGTATTCGTTGGTCCTTGCAGGCGTATTCGTCACATATTTTCCCGCTTCCGTCCGTACTTCCGTCATTAACCAGCAGTACTTCAATGTCTGTCAGTGTCTGGTTTAAGACGCTGCTGATACACAAAGGCAGGAATTTTTCTGTATTGTATATAGGGATGATGACAGAAACCAACGGCATAACTTATAATTCTGTGAGTTTATAAATAAGATCATTCTTTAGTCGGCGAAGCGTATAAAGCAGGTTGCTCGGATTCTGAAACGTTTCTTCCAAGGGCATGATGACGGGAACATACTTTATCTTTAACCGGTGCCTTATGCAATAGACATTGATCAATCTTTCTGATAAATAGCCGAACAGACGTGCCTGATCCGGATAGGCGGACAGTTTTACCCGTTTTTCTAATTCAAACAATACGCTGAATAGCCACTGGGAGTATTCGTCAAAATGTTTCCGTCCGGTGATGAACATATTATATCCGGAATAGGCATTGCAGTGATACATGAATGTATGAAAAGCTTCAGCATATTCGGGTGTGAGGTGTTGAATGACTTCTTTCAGCAAATTGAGGTCATTGACTAGATGGAATATGGCGTATTGTGTAGCGACGTTATAGGGATAATGACGCTTGGGAGAGAGGATGATGTCATAATCATTTAATAAGGTTTCTAAATCAGGAAATCGGTAAGTTTCTTTTAGAAATGAATCTATGTTGATGAAACTCCTGTCTGGTGAAAAAGCCGGAAACGGGCGATGAAAATCAAAGAAGCGCCTGTAATGATTGAGCCCTATAATGTCACACTTTAGATTTTTCCAAGCCCAATAATGGGCGGTTAGTTCACAAAAGTGAGGATTCCTGTCGGATATATTATCTCCTGTGTTATCTAGTACAGGGAAGAATCGGGCACTGGTTAGGGAGGCCCCCACCTGTATGGGACAGAAGTACTCATGCTGTGGTAGCCGGCTGTCCTTATGGGCACATACTAATATTTTTATATTTTTTCCCATGTTTGTGATTGAGGGTTATAGCGTTTGATAATGCGTGCGGGATTTCCTACCGTGACACAATAGTCGGGTATGTTTTGGGTAACCACACACCCGGCACCGATAAAACAATGTTTGCCGATGGTGATTCCGGGCAGTACAATCACGTTGGCTCCTATGATGGTATGTTCTCCGATGTGGATAGGGGAAGTGGTGATACCTTGTTCGATGATGCCTTGAGTGATATCCTGGTAATTGTGATCTAATCCTATCAGGACTACGTTTTGTGAAATATTGACCCCGTTGTCTATCCGGATGGGGCCGATGACCGTATTGCCGAGTCCTATCCGGCAATAGTCGCCGATTACGATGTCGCCTACGGCATTGTTCAAGCAGGAGAAATCTTCCACTACCGAATATTTTCCCATCTGGAACAGGTGGAACGGTGGAAGGTCTTTCCGTACACTGGAATAAATGACTGAGCCCCGCCCTTTTTTTATGTAGAAAGGCTGCCATACGCGTATCCACCAATAGGGGCGTGTCTTTACCGGATGCATGATGAAACCGTGTATCCGTTTTTTCCATTGCGGGTGTTGCTGTAAGTACTCTTTTATATTCATAATTCTATCCATGCTGTGTATGGTTGAACTTCTGTGCCATTCCTTTCAAGTGAAACAAGTTGAGAAGCATAATGATTACAAAATAAGGTGTCTGCCTGAGGATTCTGCTCATGTATTTATATCTCATATTGGACGGAATGGCCAGGTATAACGCACCGTTCAGCAAGATAAGCAAAATCCACCACTTTATGGAAGAAGTCGGAGAGAAAATGCAGAGAACACATGAAAAGAATCCGATGAGCGCCAACAGAATGCTGCGGGGGGCGATAAAGGCTTGGAGGGTTTTCAGCAGATAATCTCCGTTTCCGTTCAGTAAGGCTGTGGGGAGGTTACGTCCCATTTTTAATGCAAGGAAAAGCTGGGTGGCTATCCAGCGGCGGCGCTGGTTACGCAAGGCATCCGGTTGCCGGACTTTTTCGTCCAATGTTTCTAGGGTGTCTATATATTCAATGTGAATGCCTTGACGGAGCAGGAGTTCTTCCAGTTCTTTGTCTTCGCCCGTACTATGGGTATGGATGATGTTCCGGACAAACCATCGGAAATCGAAAGCCATTCCGGAGCCGGTAAGGGCAGATGAAAATCCCAGCCGGATGTGTCCCTTGCGGAAGATGGAATTGTTCATCTCTTCGATGGCGGCATCCAATAGGGCTATGTCTGTATTCATATTTTTGGCTTTGCGGTGTGTCTGTATGGCTTTTATACCCTGTGAAACTGCCTTATTCAGTTCTTGAAGATAACAGGGTGAGATCAGATTATCGGCATCCAGTATGAGGACATAATCGTATGGCTGGTCTGTGATGGTCTCTGCTGCAATGCGCAGGGCTTTTGCCTTGGAACTTTCCTTTTCATGCAGTTCTATCAAGCCGATGCGTTCTTTGCGCAGTGAGGCATTGGTTTCGGGACGCATGTGGTCGGATATGACTATCAGGTCGTAAAGCTCTGCCGGATAAGTTTGGCGCAGAATGGAAGTGACGCAGGCGTGAATGACCGCATCCTCTTTATAGGCGGGAACAAGGATGATAAAACGTTGCCGGACAGTAGTCGCGGGATATTTCTTTTGTTTGAAGAAATGAGAGGCGGCAGAAAACAGGACTATATACCCCACACTGACGGAAAGGTAAATATATAGCGTATATTCCATGATATGTATAATTTCCGATAGCATGGGGCTTTTATTTTTTCTTTCTTAAAAGCATATTGAATATCATGCCTGCCGCCAGAAAGGGGATAGCTTTCATGGCTTTGTTGAATTTGCTGTCCACCAAGTAGTTTGGAGTGGCTATTGCCATAGTCAATAAGAAAGTGAGTAATAATCCCCACCATTTTAGGCAGGCGCTCCAGTGGAAGTATACGGACAGGAAACTGAACAGGAGGAGGATACCTAGCAGGATGGTGCGAGGGAAAATGAACCATTGCAGAATACGGTCGGCATAATCAAATTTTCCACTTAAAATGGCGCCGGGCAGATTACCGATATTGGTGAACAGGGAATAATATTGGGTTTTAATCCAAGTGCTATGTTGGGTATAGAATTTTTTCTTTCCACTATTCTTCAAGGCATATACATGGGTATTATTTAAATATTCCACATATATCCGTTCGCGGAGCAGCAGGGATTCGATGACTTTTTCATCGTCATCGTCTTTTAAATGACGGATGTTTTCTTTGAACCAAGTGAAGTCTATTGCGGTTCCGGAGCCGTTCAGCGAAGCTGAAAGTCCCAAATTGACATGTCCCGCACGAAGAATGGAATTGTTTATCTCGTCGGTGATGGCATTCAATATGCTGACATTGCTGGGTCTTTCCTGATAGATGCGATGGGTTTGGATGGCATTGGAGCCGCTGGCATACGTATTGTTGACAACTTCAAGAAAGTTGGTGTCCACTACATTGTCCGCATTCATGATTAAAACGATATCGTATTGTCCTTCTTGTAATTGTGACATGGCAGCTTTGACAGATTTCATTTTTGAGCTTTTCTTGAATCTGGCTTGCAACAGGGTGATGGGATATTGTGCCAGCTGTTTGTTTGTTTCCGGCTTCAGGTGGTCTGAAATGACGATAATGTCATAGCAGTCTATAGGATATTCTTGTTGCAGAAATGATTTGACGGTATAGGGTATGTAGTCATCGTCCTGATAGGCCGGTATCAGAATGGCGAAACGGTGTTTTACTCTTGATTCGGAATATTTGTCGGTGCGGTTGCCTGTTGCCGCTATGGCGTACACCAGCAGGTAAAAAACAGTAAAGGCACATATCGCGAAAAGTAGTAGTTCTATGTATGCTAGAAATATCATGGCTGTTTGTCTTTGTTTCTAAGTTTGAAAAATGCTTTTGTTCCCTCCCAATGTGCTTTGGCTATGGCTTTCTTTCCTTTTCCCAAGGCGGTCAGTATGTTTTTGGGACATACAATCATTGTCTGGTATAAGATGGAAACCGGAAGTTTCCAGTCAAAGAGATTGCGGTAGGCATATAATAATCTGTTTCTGCTCAGGTAATAGTATTTCAACGGACTTTCTTTTCCGGTGGAGCTGCTGTCCTTGTGCCATATTTCGCAAGCGGGATCGTACCATAGTTCGTAGCCTTCCCTATTGATATAGGTGCACCAGTCCAGTTCCTCATAATATAGAAAATATTCTTCGGGCATCAGGCTAAGCTTGTCTATTATTGTTTTTTTCAGTAACATGGCGGCACCATGCAGATAAGGCGTTTTTTGGGCGGGGTAGTGGTCTTTATTTATTTTCCCTTTGCCTATGGCTCTGTTTCTTAAGGTAATGGGCGAAAGTTGGGTGTATCCTGCAAATTGTATGGCGTGCGGTTCTGCATAATCACGGATTAACGGGGAGACACCTGCTATCTTGTCGGAGGACAGAAGGCGTTTTATCAACAAGGGTATGGCATCTTTGACCATACAAACATCATTGTTCAGCAAGAACAGGTATTTTCCTTTTGCAAGGTTTATACCCAGATTGTTACCTCCGGCGAATCCTAAGTTCCGCTCACTGCGTACGGCTTGGATAAAAGGATATGTTTTTTGTAGCAAGGCGGCTTCATTGGCAGTGGAACCATTGTCAATGACTATCATTTCATAACTGACAGAGAATACAGTGGCTGCCCACGAGTCAATGAATTCGCAGGTGTCGTGAAAACCGTTATAGTTCACGGTGATGACGGATAGGTCAGGCTGTCGGTAGTCCATGTATTTCTGAGTATTGTTTATCTAAATAAGGTCCTAAAAAAACAAAGGTGAAACAAGAATAAATCAAGATTCCGTTAGGAAACTGGAAATAAACCATATTGGCGTAAGAAGCTACCAGTATGCCTGCACAACCGCATAACATACCTGTCAGCGGTCCCCGGATTTCCGGATTTCGGATTTTGAATAAAAGGATGTAGGAGCCCGATAGAAATAGAATGGCATGCATACCCAAAAACACACACAGTCCCACTATTCCCATCTGTTTCCATACATCTACCAGACTGGAGTCTGAAGGACAGATGGAAACGAAATAATATTTGTTATGGGGAGGAACTACCCCGTCTATGGCTCCCATGCCTATGCCGAAGGGCATTTCATCCATGTAGGCATTCAGTGCTTTCTGGTTCTCGAAACGAGCCATCATCGATTGATCCTCTGTGTCAAAGACAGTACGCATACGACGAATCAACTTATTGTTCTCTCCGATCTTGGTGTATTTCAGCATTCCTATCCCTCCGGCAAGCAGGATAAAGGAGATGATGCCTATTTTCCAACTTTTAGACAGGAACAGAAAGAGCCCCAGCCCTGCAATGGGTACAGCTATGGCCGATCGGGTTCCCGATATTAACAGACCATAAAATCCTGCCATACCCACTATTAAATAGAAGAGTCTGAGAAATAGGTTCTTTGTATAGAAAAAAGTAAGCGTGAAAATAGTGCAGGATAATCCCATGCTGGCACCGAAAAGACCCGCGTCAGTGAAAAATGAGAAATAGCGGATGCCGGAATGGATAAAATGGGTACGTGCTCCGTAGGCCCACAACCAGCTTAGCTCGGTACTGTCAAAACCTTTGTTCTTTTGCCAATATCCTTTTGCGGCAGCCAGTAGGGTCATGATACCCCATAGTATTAAAAAGTAATGGATAAAAGTGTAGCGATTGCAGTGTATGGATAGAATAATACAGGTCAGAATAGGGTATAAGGCCCAGGGTCTTAAAATACGAAGCCATGCTTCCATGTAAAATTCACCGGTTATACCATTACCTATGTTGATGATACAATATAGCAGCCAGACCAATGTGATGCAGGTATAGACGTTTAGTATTTTCCTGAAATGATGATTGCTTTGCAACTGTTTCAGAAGAATAAGGGCCAACATGATGCCGTAGAGCAAATCAAAGATATTGGTAATGGCAATAGGGATGGAATGATATCTGTTAATTCCCATTATCAGGTAATTCAGCATAAAGGTGATGGCCAGCAGAATGACGGGTCTGTTTATGCATATGAAGATAAAAAGCGTGGCAAAAGGTATGAACCCTATTGCAACTCCTATGGAGGGCTTCATGTTGAGGGCTGTCCATAGGCATAAGCACAGTCCGATAATGAAGCTGGCCAGAATTTGACCTGTATGGGTTATATTTATTTCTTTTGCTATCATTATTTATTTTCCTTTGTATTCAATGGCGGTCAGTCCGAGTTGGAACAGCCTGTATTCCATATTCTTAAAGTTCGTGTAAGGAGGTAATTGTCCTGTAAAGTCTTCCACTGTATTTCTGTCTGCTTGTGTCAGATAGAAAAGGAGGGGTACTTCTTTTTGTTTAACTTGTAACAAATGCTCATACAGTGCCTGATCCGTATTTTTCCAAGTACGGTTGGCACGGACAACCAGCAGATTGATGGATGCTTCATTTAACAAAGCCGGAGGCAGAGGATTGCTTTTCAGGACCGGGTGCTCGATTAGAAGTATTTCATCCTTTTCCAGATCGGAACATAGTTCTTTCAAATTGTTTGCCTGTACATATTGGCTGTCTTCGCTTAGAAAATCTTCATCGTATGTAATGCGGCGGACGTTTAGGCCGATGCTGCTCCAATATTCCTCTATCAGGCGGGCGACATGGGTCTTTCCGTCTTTCTCTTCTGTACTTAACAGATTGATGACCCGCTGTTCCTGTGTATTTAGATGAGGCAGTAAAGCGGTGCTGAGTTGCCTGACGGCCATCTTGTTTATGGCTTTATTATAACGTCTGTATCTTAACTTGCTTTCTCTAGGATATGCGCCGATAACTGTTCCTCCGGTAATTCGTTCTGCACGTATTTTGTCTCTGAGGGTACGGTCCAGTATTTCTATAATCAGAAAATAGCCAATGATGAAAAGTAAAGTCCCCAGTATGGATGCAAGTATAATCATGCGTGCATTGGTGGGGGAGGAGGTCAGTGGAAACAGGGGCGGATTCATGATTTTTAATGAAGCCGAGGTCATTTCCAGGTTCTTTTGTCGCAAGATGGCTGCATTCAAGGCTCCCATGGTAGACATATAGTTGCTTTCCACAAAGCCGATATGCCTTTCTTTCCGGCCCAGGGTAGCGCCGATGGGGGAGAAATAAAGGAAATCTTCATTTAAATTCTCTCTCATTATATCTCGTGCTTCCATTTGGGCTTTAGTTTTTTCGGCAAGGACTATTTGGTCAAGCCACTGGCTGATGAGTGTCTCATAAGATACATTGTTTGTACTTGCGGCTTCGGCACTTAGTTTCAGGGCGAGATCGTTGATGTTTTGTTCGGCGTTACTTAACATGTTTTTTTGTTCTTCCAGCTTTTTCCGGTTCTTTTCGTCCGGAGTGATTTCCATGGTTGAGATCTGGGTGTTCAATTGGGACATTTGATGGAGTTTGTCCATAAACTCATTGTTGGTACGGATCAATTTGGCCACATCACCTAATTTATATTCATAGAAATCGATCAACGCCTTACTGGTGGAGTAATTGACAAGCAAATCATTGTCCATCATCCGGTAAGCGGCGTCCATGCTTGCCACCTGTTTGGTTTGTTCTCCGTAGTTGATGATGCGGTTTTCTATATTGTACTCGATTAAAGAATCCTCGGCGGCAGTCAGCATTTTGCCCAATCTGGCCAGTTCTTCTTGAAAGAACTTGATCACATTGTTTGTTTCTCCATAGCGTAGTTCATGGTATTGTTTGACAAACTCTTCATTCAGAATCTCAAGTGTGTTATAAGCTATTCCCGGATCGTTGGCACTATAAGCAATCTCGATCATATCACTGTTTCCCAACCTGGCTACTTTTATATGTTGTGAGAGTAGAGGTACGCTGAAATAAGGGTGGGTATAATTGAGTAGTTGGTAGATGAAATTATTGATGGACGGGCGTTCAAAAGCTACCAGATTATGATAGGTCTTCTCTTCGTTTTGCTTGTCTATCAATGCCTGTAACTCTCGTGGAATGCCGGAAACCAGCTGCTGGTAATGTATGGCTGAAATATAACTGGTATTTCTTTCGGCATCTCCATAGACCAGACAGCGGGCAAGCAGTTTCAGAGATACTATTTTCAGTGTGCGTTCCGTTGTAATGATATTCATTAAATTACTCATGTGCACGGTGGCGTTTCGGGTATCGGTGGCATCTACGTTGTATCCGGAGATGATTCCTGTAAAGATGGTGGTTTTCACATCATACGTTTTTTCCAGATTTCTGGTAAGAAACCATGCTATGATACCGGCTATACATGGAAATATAACCATCCACCAACGGATGCGGTAGATAAACTTGACTATGTATTTAAATAATTCCATGTTTCTTATTCCTTTTTGTCTTTTTTCTTACTTAGCCTCTTGTTTTCTTCCTGTTCCTGTATCGTTGTTTCTTGAACGTCCTTTTCTCCTTGTATGGTCAGGATGGGGGTGTGGGAGATTATTTCGAGGGTCAGCAGCTGGTCGTTAATAGTAGAGCGTAGTAAGGCAAAGTCTTGATTAGCGGCAAATTCCTGTTCTTTAGTCTTGGCCACATCATGAATAGAGGTACGTCTGTTTCTATATTCCTGTTCTGCAACAGCCGATGCACCTTTATATAAAGCTATATTTTCAGCTGATCTTTGCAATGTTTCTATATTGGATAAAATTTGGACATATAAATGAGCTATTTGTATTTTAAGGGTTTCGTATGCTTCCTGTTTTCTTAACTCGGCAATATCCACCTGGATTCGCTGGCGCTTGATTCCTCCCCGGAGGTCGAACAGCTTTTCAAAAGGAATACTGATGCCGCCTCCCACATTCCACGAAGTCTGTTCTGTGCCTACATACCTGTAAATAAGTGGGGTGTTGACATCCGTATTGCTGGCCACATTGTCTGCTATACCGTAAGAAGCACTTCCACCGGCATGGATAAACCCCAGCCAGTTCCTTTTCTCTTTCGATAGTAGCTTTTTCTGTAACTGTTTCTCCTTCTCTAAAATCTGTAAGCTTGGAGTGCTGCGTGCATTCTCATAAAGGACACTTAACGGAGGCAGCTTTATCTTTGCATAATCCACATTCATATTCCCCAATATATCATCCTGTGTCACAAGAGGTTGTTGTACCGGTTGTGTTTGCTGCTCTTCCTGTTGTGCGCTTAAATGGTGGATAGAACAATACATACAGATGACAAAAAGACATACTTTACCCATATAATAAATCCCCTTTTTATTCCTAAAACAAATTATTTAAACATCTCCTTTTTGGACAAAAGCTGTCAAAGTCTTGAACAGGATTTTCATATCCAGGAAAAAGGAGAATTCTCTACCGTATTTCAAATCTAATTCTTTGCGTTCTTTAGCGGATAATTTTCCGGCATCCCCCCGTTTTTCCACCTGCCACAAGCCGGTCAGCCCGGCAGGCGCCATGAAGCGTTCGATACTTTCATCGTTTGTCAGGCGTTCGGCTTCATAGAGTGGAAGAGGACGGTTCCCCACCACAGACATGTCGCCTTTCAAGATGTTGACCAGTTGAGGTAACTCATCCAGGCTGTATTTTCGTAAAACGCGTCCTACCTTGGTAACCCGCGGGTCTTTTTCTATTTTTATGAAAGGACTTTCATCCAGTGCGTTTTGTCTGGAAATAAACTCTTCTTCCGGAATGATGAAGTCATCGGAAACCAGCATTCCGCCATTATCTATAACACCGTCATCTCCAAACATCAGTCCTCCTAATTCTTCCATCGAGAAATCTTTGGCAATCTCCGGAGTGCCTTCCGGCTGGTACTGGTTCTGACCGGCAAGGTCTTTCAGCTTTTTATCGGCGTCCGTATACATGGAACGGAATTTCAGGAAATTAAAAATGGTATAATTCGTTCCTACCCGTTTGGATTTGTAAATAACAGGTCCTTTGCTTTCCATACGTATGGCTATGGCAATCAGCAGAAAGACTGGGGACAGGAAGACTAACGCTGCACCGGAGAAAAGGATATCGAAGCAGCGCTTCCATTGGGGAAGGATAAAATGCCTCACGTCTTTTTTCTTCCGGTTATGTGCATATAGCAGTTCCTGCCGTTTATTGATGATGTCTATTTTCTGCCTTAGCCGGGCGGTGGTGATGTGCAAACTGACGGTATCGTTTATTCCGCTGTTCAGATAGACTTTGCTGGCTTCGGGAGTCAGCCTGTCCGTAATGAGTACGACATATGCCTGATAGAACTTTTTCCTGAAAGCACCGACCTGCTCAATATCTCCGTTCATCTCCCCTTGTTCGTGAAGGACAATGATGTTCTCACGTACTTTCAGTCTGATACAAATTGTAATGGCATCCTGGTAGTTTTGGGCATAAATCATCTGGACATTTTCGAGCTTGCTGAATTTGCGCAAAAAATCCTTGTTCTTTCCTATATAAAGCAGAAAGGTCATGCTGATTTACTCAATGATTTTCTTAATTCTTACTTTTAACTCCATGGGATTGAAAGGTTTGACAATATAGTCTTCCGCGCCTTCTTGTAACAGGCGGATGCGTTCTGTGGTACTGTCTTCGCTGCTTAGCATAACCACCGGAATGTGTTTGAATAACTGATTGGATTTTATCCATTCCAGAAACTCGTCTCCACGCATTTCGGGCATACGGATATCTGATATAATCAAATCTGGTATGTTACCTTCCTGAAGCCATTTTACCCCTTCGATGCCATTCGGTAACCAAATACAATCATAATCACTGGCCAGATAGATTGAAAGGACTTTTGCAATTGCTATTTTGTCGTCCAAGACCAAAATTTTCTTTCTCATAGAGTAATCTTTAGATTTTAATGGGCAAAAGTAAAGAAAATTATTGTGAATAAACAACTTTATTCTATTAATTTTTTGGCGTAAAGATTGCTTTTCCTTAACCAAGTGTCTGAAATAGGGGGTTGAATGGAATAAAAGTCCTTTGGAAAAAGGGAAAAAAGAAGACGGGACAACTCCTGTACATTATATATTGTAGTGTATATGATAAGATTAAGATGTGATATTGTATGATGGATGATATTTATTATATTGAAAAATAGTGTTTTGGAACATAATAAAAATAAATATATTGTTTTGTGTAATTCGAAAAATAGTATTTATCTTTGCTGCCGGAAATGATAAAAGCCATATTACTATGTCGGAAATAAACCAGACGATTAATTTACATGTATCTGTGGACTGTGTGCTGATTGGGTTTGATGGAGAGCAGTTCCGTGTCCTGTTGGTAAGGCAGGTGGGGAAACAGTCCGAGGACGGATATAATAACATGAAGTTGCCGGGCAGCCTTATCTATGACGATGAGGATCTGGATGAGGCGGCCAAGCGGGTGTTGAATGAGTTGACGGGCCTGAAGAATGTGAAGCTTACCCAGTTTAAGGCGTATGGATCGAAAGACCGTACCCGTAACCCTAAGGATGTGCTGTGGCTGGAACGTTTTCATCGTTTGGACGAGAAGAAAATAGACCGCATTGTGACTATCGCTTACCTGACACTGGTGAAGATTGACAGACGGTTCGAACAGCTGTCTGATAAATACGATGCTTGCTGGACACCTGTGACGGAGGTGAAAAGCCTGGCGTTCGACCATTTCCAGATTTTGCAGGATGCATTGGTGCATATACGCCATTATGTGGAATATGCTCCTTCCGCAATGTTCGACTTGCTTCCCCGGAAGTTTACGGCGGCCCAGTTGCGGACTGTCTATCAGTTGATTTATGATAAGGTGTTTGACGTAAGGAACTTCCATAAGAAGATAGCGTTGATGCCATATGTAGTACCTTTGGAAGAAAAACAGGTAGGTGTATGCCACAGGGCGGCACGCTTCTATAAGTTCGACCGTTCAATATATAATAAGTCGGGAACGAAGTGATAACAGACAGATAACTTTAGCCTTGTTGTGATTGCTGTGAGAATACTCCGCCTGGTCGTTTCGGGGAATCGGTACATGCTTTGGGATTCTTCACCGGCCTTTCCTTGGAAGGATAATGCTGATGCATCGGGACAGAGACTATTATTTTTAAATTCTTAATTTTCAATTTAAATGTACCTATTAGGTTATGATATTGGCAGTTCGTCGGTAAAGGCGAGTTTGGTAAATGCAGAGACCGGAAAGTGTGTTTCTTCTGCATTCTTTCCTAAAACAGAGGCTGCTATTATGGCTGCCCGCCCCGGATGGGCTGAGCAGGATCCGCAAAATTGGTGGGAAAATCTGAAATTGTCAACTCAGGCTGTCATGGCCGGGAGTGGGATCGGTCCGGATGGAATTGCCGCTATCGGTATCTCTTATCAGATGCACGGACTGGTTTGTGTGGATAAAGGGCAAAATGTATTACGTCCGGCTATTATATGGTGTGACTCACGGGCGGTTCCATACGGGCAGAAAGCGTTTGAGGCATTGGGGGAAACGCAATGTCTTTCTCATCTGCTGAACTCTCCGGGGAATTTTACCGCTTCCAAACTGGCATGGATTAAAGAGAATGAGCCTGCTGTGTACGAACGTATTTATAAAATAATGCTGCCCGGCGATTATATCGCTATGAAACTGACGGGGGATATTTGTACCACGGTGTCCGGTTTGTCCGAAGGGATGTTCTGGGATTTTCAGGCAAATGATGTCGCGGGCTTCCTGATGGATTATTATGGATTCGACCGTTCGCTGATAGCTGATATCAAACCGACTTTTGGCGAGCAGGGGCGTGTAAATGCATGGGCTGCCAAAGAATTGGGCCTGAAAGAGGGAATTCCTGTAACCTATCGCGCCGGAGACCAGCCTAATAATGCTTTGTCGCTCAATGTGTTCAATCCGGGAGAGATTGCTTCTACGGCAGGAACATCGGGAGTGGTATATGGCGTGAACGGTGAGGTGAATTATGATCCGAAATCCCGGGTGAATACTTTTGCCCATGTAAATCATACTGCCGAGCAGACCCGTCTGGGAGTGTTGTTGTGTATCAATGGTACTGGTATATTGAATTCGTGGGTGAAACGTAATGTGGCTCCCGAAGGTATTTCTTACAGTGATATGAACAGGCTGGCGGCACAGGCTCCTGTCGGCAGTGCCGGAGTAAGTATTCTTCCTTTTGGCAACGGGGCGGAGCGTATGCTGGAAAATAAAGAGACAGGATGCTCTATATGTGGAGTTAATTTTAACCTGCATGGAAAGCAGCATATTGTTCGTGCCGCACAGGAAGGGATCGTGTTCTCGTTTAAATACGGCATTGATATCATGGAGCAGATGGGTATCCCTGTACAGAAGATTCATGCCGGACATGCCAATATGTTTCTCAGTCCTATCTTCCGCGAAACGTTGGCGGGAGTGACAGGGGCTGTAATCGAACTGTATGACACGGATGGATCGGTGGGCGCCGCCAAGGGGGCCGGCATAGGCGCGGGTGTTTATAAAGATAACAACGAGGCATTTGCCACATTGGAAAAACTGGAGGTGATAGAGCCTGATGTGGCACAGCGTACTGCTTACGATGATGCGTATGCCCGCTGGAAATCCAATCTGGAGAGAGCGATGGCTGCCTTTTAAGGACCTTCGGATAAAGAAATGGCTATTCCGCCTGCGTGTTGAAAAAAAATAGTAGATAAATTAGAACAAGTTATTAAAATAAGTAAAGAATTATGGCTACAAAAGAGTATTTTCCCGGTATAGGAAAGATTAAATTTGAAGGTAAGGAAAGTAAGAACCCGATGGCGTTCCGTTATTATGATGCTGAAAAGGTAATTAACGGAAAGAAGATGAAAGACTGGTTGAAGTTTGCTATGGCATGGTGGCATACGTTGTGTGCCGAGGGCGGTGACCAGTTTGGCGGCGGAACAAAGAAATTCCCTTGGAACGGTGATGCCGATAAGGTGCAGGCTGCCAAGAATAAGATGGATGCCGGCTTTGAATTCATGCAGAAAATGGGAATCGAATATTATTGTTTCCATGATGTGGACTTGTGTGAGGAAGCCGATACAATCGAGGAATATGAAGCGAATCTGAAAGAGATAGTTGCTTATGCCAAACAGAAACAGGCTGAAACCGGAATCAAATTGTTATGGGGTACGGCAAATGTTTTTGGTCATGCACGCTATATGAACGGGGCTGCTACAAACCCCGAATTTGATGTGGTTGCCCGCGCTGCTGTCCAGATAAAGAACGCTATTGACGCTACCATCGAACTGGGTGGCTCCAATTACGTGTTCTGGGGTGGACGTGAAGGGTATATGTCTTTATTGAATACAGATCAGAAGCGTGAGAAAGAACATCTGGCTCAGATGTTGACCATCGCCCGCGATTATGCCCGGAGCAAAGGGTTTACAGGTACTTTCCTGATTGAACCCAAACCGATGGAGCCGACTAAGCATCAATATGATGTGGATACCGAAACTGTGGTAGGGTTCTTGAAAACTCACGGACTGGACAAGGATTTCAAGGTGAACATTGAAGTGAATCATGCTACGTTGGCTGGTCATACATTTGAACATGAACTGGCTGTTGCGGTAGATAACGGAATGTTGGGATCTATTGACGCTAACCGTGGCGATTATCAGAACGGATGGGATACAGACCAGTTCCCTATCGACAATTACGAACTGACCCAGGCCATGATGCAGATTATCCGCAACGGCGGTTTGGGTAATGGCGGTACCAACTTTGATGCCAAGACACGTCGTAACTCTACTGATCTGGAAGATATCTTTATCGCCCATATTGCAGGTATGGACGCTATGGCGCGTGCATTGGAAAGTGCTGCTGCTTTGCTTAATGAATCTCCTTACTGCAAGATGTTGTCAGACCGCTATGCTTCATTCGACAGTGGCAAAGGCAAAGAATTTGAAGAAGGCAAGCTGACATTGGAAGACGTAGTGGCTTATGCTAAGCAGAATGGTGAGCCCAAGCAAGTAAGCGGTAAGCAAGAATTGTACGAAGCCATCGTAAATATGTATTGTTGATCCGGCCGGAATGGTATTGCACAAGTTTTACCCTTGCAGACCTTTTTTAAGAAGGAGGGCTGTGCAATGAAGTCTGAATGAATTCTGCTAACGGATTATTAAAGAATAAACGGCTGTACACCGTCAGGTGGCAGCCGTTTTTATATTTGTTAGAGGGATATTTATGAAATAATACTCGCCTATATCGAAAATAATATCTACCTTTGCGGCTGCTAAATTACTAAGTTTATTGAATTTATATGATAAAAAAACTATTATCCGTACTGGTCTTAGTTTTTGCCCTCTCGGGTTCTGTGCTTGCACAGCAATCTATGAGTGACCAACAGGTGTTGGAATATGTGAAGACGGGCATGCAACAAGGAAAAGACCAACGTCAGATTGCTACAGAGTTAGCCCGTAGAGGAGTGACACAAGAACAGGCTAAGCGTGTAAAGAAACTTTATGAACAGCAAAATGGGTCTGCTGATAAAGACGCAAATGCAACGATGCAAAATCGGAACCGTTTGCGTGAAAAGACAAAGACGCAGGAAGATATCTATGTAACAGAGAATTTTACTTTCGACCAACGTCCGGCTGCGGGCAGAGTGGTAGGGAAGAACTTGTCGGACAGTGTTTCTGCCAATCGCTATTACGAGGGGATGGGCATGGGCGATATGGAAGAAATGCAGAAGGATAAGGTGTACGGACGGGACATTTTTGAAACCAGAAACCTTACATTCGAGCCGAGTGTGAATCTGGCTACTCCTCCTAATTACCGTCTGGGGCCGGGTGATGAGGTAATCATTGACATCTGGGGTACAAACCAGGCCACCATCCGCGATAATGTATCTCCGGACGGATCTATCACGATCCCCGATTTGGGATTGATTTATCTGAACGGCATGACTATTGCCGAAGCCAACCAATATTTGCGTAAAGAACTGAATAAGATTTATGCAGGGCTTGATAATGAACAGAACCCGTCCTCACAAATCAAGGTTACTTTGGGAAACAGCCGGACGATCCAGGTGAACGTGATGGGGGAAGTGTTCCAACCGGGAACTTATGCATTGTCTTCTTTCTCTACCGTGTTTCATGCACTGTACCGTGCCGGTGGTGTGAGCGATATCGGTAGCTTGCGCAATATACAAGTAGTGCGCGGAGGACAGAAAATCGCTACCGTAGATGTGTACGATTTTATTATGAAAGGTAAAATCAATGATGATATCCGCTTGCAGGAAGGCGATGTGATCATCGTTCCTCCATACGAGGCGTTGGTTAGCATAGAGGGTAATGTGAAACGCCCCATGAAATACGAGATGAAAAACAACGAAAGTGTTGCCACGTTGTTGAAGTATGCCGGTGGATTTTCGGGGGATGCCTATACCCGTTCTCTCCGCATGATTCGTCAAAACGGAAAGGAGTATCAGATTTATACGATTGATGATATTGATTATTCCGTATTCCAGGTAAAAGATGGTGATGCGCTGACTGCTGAAGCTATTCTGGACCGTTTTGAGAACAAGCTTGAAATCAAGGGGGCTGTCTATCGTCCGGGCATTTATCAGTTCGGAGGAACCTTGAATACAGTCCGCCAACTGGTGGAAAAGGCTGAAGGCCTTATGGGTGATGCCTTTACAGGACGTGCGGTGTTGCATCGCGAGCGCGAGAATCTGAAGAAAGAGGTTATTCAAGTAGATATAAAAGGCATCATGGACGGTACTGCACCCGATGTACCTTTGCAGCGTAATGATGTGCTTTATATTCCCAGTATTCATGACTTGGAGGATGTGGGAAGCATCATGGTGTATGGTGAGGTTGCCCGTCCGGGTGAGTTCGCTTTTGCCGACAATACTACTTTGGAGGATATTATAATCCAGGCTGGCGGATTGATGGAGTCGGCTTCTACCGTCCGTGTGGATGTTTCCCGCCGTATCAAGGATAGCAAAGGTACGGAAGCGGTTTCCACCATAGGGCAAATGTACTCGTTTTCTCTGAAAGACGGTTTTGTGATAGACGGAGAACCGGGCTTTGTGTTGCAACCGTACGATCAGGTATATGTGCGTAAGAGCCCTGCTTATCAGAAACAGGTGAATGTGCAGGTGACCGGTGAGGTTTTGTATGAAGGTGATTATGCGCTGACAGAGAAGAGCGAACGTCTTTCCGATTTGATCAAGAAGGCAGGTGGAGTGACTCCGTTTGCTTATATCAAAGGGGCCCGTTTAAGCCGTCGTATCAATGCCGATGAACGCAAACGTATGGAAACGGTTCTGGACATGGCCAAGACTGGAAAGGACTCCATTGATGTCAACCGGCTGGATTTGGGAGATATCTATTATGTGGGTATCGATTTGGAAAAAGCGATGCTTAAACCCGGCTCCAGTGCGGATATCGTATTGCGTGAGGGGGATGTGATTGAAATTCCCGAATACAACAACACGGTACGTATCAGCGGGGCTGTGATGTATCCCAATACCGTTTCATTTGAAGATGGCAAGACGTTGAAATATTATATCGAGCAGGCCGGAGGTTACGGTTTCCGTGCGAAGAAGAGCAAGGCGTATATTGTATATATGAACGGTCAGGTGAAGAGAGCGAAGAAGGGTAGCCGTGAGCTGATCCAGCCGGGCTGTGAGGTGATTGTTCCGGTGAAGGAAAAGAGCAACTGGTCTTTGCAGAACACTTTGTCCATAGCAACCACCAGTGCGTCGTTGGCTACTATGATTGCATCTATTGCTAATATCTTAAAATAGAAACAGTATGGCGGAAGATAAGAATTATACGAATAATACGGAAAGACCACGGGAAGACGAGGAGTTGGAAATTGATTTGATGGAGTATGTCCGTAAGTTGTGGGCTGCCCGAAAGATGCTGCTGAAGGTTGCCGGAATAGGTGCTATTGTAGGGGTGATTATCGCTCTGAGTATTCCCAAGCAATATACGGTGGAAGTGACATTGTCTCCCGAATCCGGTAAAAGCGGAGGGGGGAGTTTGTCGGGAATGGCTGCCATGCTGGGGATCGGAGGCATGAGTCTGGGCAGTGAGGCGGATGCGTTGAACGTATCTCTTTTCCCGGATATAGTAGCGTCTACTCCTTTCATTCTGGAACTGTTTAATGCACATGTCACTACGTTGGACGGTGAGGTGGATACTACTTTTGTAGCTTATCTCGATGAGCAGAAAGCTCCGTGGTGGGGTGCTGTTATGGGATTGCCCGGGGCGGCTATAGGCGGGGTGAAATCTCTCTTCTCCGATAAGGAAGAGGAAGAAGGGAACAGGCTGGATCCTTTCCACCTGACAGAAGATCAGGCGAAGAAAGTGGAAGCCATGCGTAAGGCGATTACTGCTGATGTGGATAAGAAAACCGGCATCACCACAGTGACGGTGACTTTGCAGGACCCGATGGTTACGGCCGCCATTACAGACACGGTAGTGGTGAAGCTTCAGGAGTATATCACAGCGTACAGGGTCTCCAAAGCCCAGCAGGATTGTGCTTATCTGGAACAATTGTATAAGGAACGCCAGCAGGAGTATTATGTAGCCCAGCAGAATTATGCCAATTACATGGATGCCAACAAGGGGGTTGTCCTTCAAAGTGCTTTGACGGAGAGAGAACGGTTGCAGAATGATATGAATCTGGCATATCAGGTGTATAGCCAGGTGGCTACCCAATTGCAGGTGGCACGGGCTAAAGTACAGGAGGCCAAACCTGTATTTGCCGTTGTGGAACCTGCCAGTGTGCCGTTGCTGCCTTCGGGAACCAGCAAGAAGGTGATTCTTGTCGGATTTATTTTCCTGGCAGTGGCGGGTGCTTCCGCATGGATCTTGTTCGGACGTGAATTCTTTGAAAATCTGAAGGCAGGACTTAATGCTCCTCAGGAGGGGATGGAGAAGAAGTGATATAAAGATATTGACCTATAAAAACAGGGTGCATCTCTTTCGTAGGAGGTGCACCCTGTTTTTATAGGTCAATCTTCGGAAATGTTGCCCTGAACGTTACGATAGTCCGGTGTGCAGTTTTCGGCTTCTTTAATTTCACTGGCAAAACCGGACAAACGCAGAATCAAAACTGCCTTTAATATAAACTTTGATTAAAGTCGAAATCCGTTTGATAGTCTTTCAATCTCGGATGTTTCTTGTCCTTGTCGGACAAAATAACCTTGTCGGCCGGAAGTCGCCAGTCTATGCCTAGATCGGGGTCGTCCCATGCGATTCCTCCTTCGCTTTGCGGAGCATAATAATGGTCACACTTGTATTGGAACAACACCTCGTCACTTAGTACCGCAAAGCCGTGTGCGAATCCGCGGGGGATAAAAAACTGCCGGTGATTCTCTCCGGTCAATTCTACAGCCACATGCTTTCCGAAAGTAGGAGAACCTTTCCGGATATCTACAGCCACATCCAGTACCGCTCCCTTGATCACACGCACCAGCTTGCTTTGTGTGAAAGGAGGTTTCTGGAAATGCAGGCCGCGTAATACACCGTAAGTAGAGAAACTCTCATTATCCTGTACAAATGTAGTCCTGCATACTTTTTCTTCAAATTCACGTCCTGAGAAGCTTTCAAAGAAATACCCTCTTGCATCATTAAAAATACGGGGTTCCAAAATGAAAACCCCGTCTATTGCTGTTTTTATAACTTCCATTATTCTAATCCCAGTTCTTTTATAACTTTCAGTAAATATTGTCCGTATTGGTTTTTAAGCATCGGCTGGGCCAGTTCCTGCATCTTTTCCGGAGTAATCCAGCCTTTTCTCAAAGCTATGCCCTCAAGGCACGCCACTTTCAGCCCCTGGCGCTTTTCAATGACTTCGATGTAGGTACTTGCCTCGGCCAGCGAGTCGTGAGTACCGGTATCCAGCCATGCGAAACCTCTGCCCAATGTCTGTACTTTCAATTCCTTGTCCTGAAGAAATTGCTGGTTTACGGTGGTGATTTCCAGTTCTCCCCGTGCCGAAGGCTTGATATTCTTGGCTACTTCCACCACCTTGTTGGGATAGAAATAGAGTCCCACCACGGCATAGTTGGACTTAGGTTGGGCAGGTTTTTCTTCAATAGAGAGGCAGTTGCCTTCCTTGTCGAATTCCGCTACGCCATATCTTTCGGGGTCACTGACCCAATAACCGAATACCGTTGCTTTCTTGTCCTCTTCGGCAGCACGTACGGATTCTCTCAACATGGCGGACAGGCCGTTGCCGTGGAATATGTTATCACCCAGTACAAGGCAGACGGAATCATTACCGATGAATTTCTCGCCGATGATGAAAGCCTGAGCCAGTCCGTCGGGCGAAGGCTGTTCCGCATATTCAAAGCGTACTCCGAAATCGCTTCCGTCTCCTAACAGTCTTTTGAAGCTCGGTAAGTCGTATGGGGTGGAGATAATGAGTATTTCCCGTATGCCGGCCAGCATAAGTACCGATATAGGATAATAAATCATGGGTTTGTCGAAGACAGGCAGCAGCTGTTTGGATACTCCTTTGGTAATAGGATAGAGGCGCGTGCCCGAACCTCCGGCTAGTACAATACCTTTCATATCTTTTTATTTTTTATATGTCCCTACGATTTGGATTAATAGGCGTTTTTCTCGCCCCGGAACATGTTGGTTACTGTTTTTATCATGATGCGGATGTCGAGCAGGAAAGTCCAGTTCTCAATATACCACAAGTCTCTTCTCACCCTGCCTTCCATTTGGGAAAGTTCTTTGGTTTCTCCCCGGTAGCCGGTGACTTGCGCCCATCCGGTAATTCCGGGTTTGACAAGGTGGCGCATCATGTATTTGTTAATCAGTTGGGAATATTCCTCTGTATGTTTCAGCATATGGGGTCTGGGACCTACAATGGACATCTCTCCTTTGAATACATTAATGAATTGCGGCAGTTCGTCCAGATTGCTTTTACGCAGGAAGTTGCCGAACTTGGTCTTGCGGGGATCATTCTTGGTAGTCTGCAATGAATCGGACAATGCGTTCACTTTCATGGAACGGAACTTATAGCATTTAAAGATTTTCCCGTTTTCCCCGTTTCTCTCCTGTTTGAAGAATATGGGACCAGGTGAGGTAATTTTAATAATAAGACCTACAATCAGGTACATAAATGGAAAAATTGTAAGTAAAAACAGAGAGGAAAATGTCAAATCAAATAACCGTTTTGCCAGTCTGTTTACCGGGTTCTGCAACGGCTCGGTACGGATGGACAATACAGGAACTTCACCCAATAATTCCAGTTGCAGCTGACGCTTTATGTAATTACGTACATGAGGTACGCTATAGAAGCGGATCAGATTGTTCTCGCAATAGTTCATGATGGCCAGAATATCATCCTTTCTGCTGGATGGCAGACCACAGTACAGTTCGTGCACGGTATTATGGGATAACCATTCAAATAACTGGTTTACAGGACCTTTAAAGGGAATTCCTTCGGGGTAATTAGAGTCCTTCTCATCATAGAAAATGCCTAAAACCCTGTATCCGTAAGTCAAATCGTTCAACGTATGGTACAGCTCCACCATATTGTCCCCGTCGCCTATCAGTACAGTGGTGTGCAGGTTCCTGCCACTGCGGCGGAACATTTTCACAAAGAACCGCAATGTCAGTCGCCATCCTATAGCTAAAGGTATGAAAGACAGATAGAAAGCAAGCAGATAGATGCGTGAGAAGTTATCTACCTTAATAATGGCCAGCACCGTGAGGAAGATGACTACATGCAAACTGATTGTTCCTAACAGGCGGCCTACAATCTGTTCCGGACGCACTATGCGGTTGTGCAGTATGACCCCAAAGATGGATATGCAGGGAATATAGCACAGGTTGGAAGTCAGCAGGTAGGTTTTCAATGAAATATGGGCTATGGCCTGTGAATCTATTCCTTTCAGAATAAAAAACACAAGTATCATAGAAAGGTTCAACAAGGCAAAATCACCTAATATCGCTACTAGTTTAATTATATCAGAGTTTTCAGTTGTCGGTTGTTTCATGACAAAAAAAATGTTAGTCGTATGCAAATATAGAACATATAAATTAAAACGCAATACTTTTTTTAAAAAATAATACTTATCTTTGCGGTCATACAACGTAAAAAATGAATCATATGAACATCAAGAATAATCACCTCGTTATAATGGCCGGAGGTGTTGGAAGCCGTTTCTGGCCGATGAGTACTCCTGATTATCCTAAGCAATTTATTGATGTACTGGGTTGCGGCCGTACATTGATCCAACTTACGGCTGACCGTTTTCAGGGGATCTGTCCTCCGGAAAATATTTGGGTGGTGACATCAGAGAAGTATGCGGATACTGTAAAGGAGCAGTTGCCCGATATTGCTGATGATCATATCCTGCGTGAGCCTTGCCGTCGCAATACGGCTCCTTGTATAGCATACGTCAGTTGGAAAATAAAGGCACGTAATCCTAAGGCCAATATGGTGGTGACCCCCAGCGATCACATTGTGATGAATATCGCGGAGTTTCAGCGGGTGATTAATTCGGCGATGAATTTTACGGCCGATTCGGACGCTATCCTTACCCTGGGCATGAAACCTACCCGTCCTGAGACGGGCTACGGTTACATTGAAGCTGATCTCAGTGTACCTTCTACCGCCAATAAGGAGGTATTCCGGGTGTATTCTTTTAAAGAGAAACCCGATCTGGAAACAGCCAGGCGCTATATTCAAAAAAATAATTTCTTCTGGAATGCCGGTATTTTTGTGTGGAATGTAAATACGGTGGTGAACGCCCTGCGCGTATATCAGCCTGCCATTTCGAAGGTGTTCGAGCGTTTGCTTCCTTATTATTATACGGACAAGGAGCAGGAAATGATTGACCGGAATTTTCCTTTGTGCGAGAACATTTCGGTGGATTATGCCATTATGGAGAAGGCGGATGAGATTTTTGTCCTTCCTGCCAGCTTTGGGTGGAGTGATCTGGGTACTTGGGGATCATTGCACGAGAATTTGCCGAAAGATGCCCATAATAATACGCAGATAGGTGAGAATATAAAGTTGTATGAAACCCGTAACTGTGTGATTCACACTACACAGGAAAAGAGGGTGGTGGTACAGGGACTGGACGGATATATCGTTGCTGAGAAGAATAACACATTGCTGATCTGCCGGTTGAGCGAGGAACAGCGCATCAAAGAATTTTCGGCGGAGTAAATATTCTTTCTTGTATATATTTTATTTCTGCATACATGGAGTGTATGCTGTCTGTCATCTGCCGTTCTGTTTGGTCATTCCACCCTTTGCCATGCCGAAAGGCAGATAGCAGTAGATAGCTATGTGATATGAAATAACCAAGAGGGCTTGCATAAGGCCATTTATAATAAACGAAATGAAAAAAGTAGCTTTAATTTCAGGTATTACAGGTCAGGACGGTTCATTCCTGGCAGAGTTTTTGATTGAAAAGGGATATGAGGTTCACGGTATTCTGCGCCGTTCTTCTTCATTCAATACCGGTCGTATCGAACATCTTTATCTGGACGAGTGGGTTCGTGATATGCAAAAGACCCGTCTGGTGAATCTGCATTGGGGGGATATGACCGACAGTAGTTCGCTGATACGTATCATTCAGGCTGTACAGCCCGATGAAATCTATAATCTGGCTGCTCAGAGCCATGTGAAAGTAAGTTTCGATGTACCCGAGTACACTGCGGAAGCGGATGCGGTAGGCACGCTGCGTATGTTGGAAGCGGTCCGTATTCTGGGCCTGGAAAAGAAGACCAAGATTTATCAGGCATCGACTTCCGAATTGTTCGGACTGGTACAGGAAGTGCCTCAGAAGGAAACGACTCCCTTCTATCCCCGTTCTCCGTATGGGGTGGCCAAGCAGTATGGTTTCTGGATTACCAAGAACTATCGTGAAAGTTACGGTATGTTTGCCGTGAACGGCATCCTGTTCAACCATGAGAGTGAACGCCGTGGTGAAAATTTCGTAACACGCAAGATTACTTTGGCTGCCGCACGTATAGCCCAGGGATATCAGGACAAGCTGTATCTGGGAAATCTGGATTCTTTGCGCGACTGGGGCTATGCCAAGGATTATGTGGAGTGTATGTGGATGATTCTTCAGCATGATACTCCCGAAGATTTTGTCATTGCGACCGGCGAATACCATACGGTGCGCGAGTTCTGTACCTTGGCTTTCAAGGAAGTGGGCATTGAATTGCGCTGGGAAGGCAAAGGGGTGGATGAAAGAGGTATCGATGTGGCGACGGGCAAGGAACTGGTTGCCGTCGATCCTAAGTATTTCCGTCCCGCCGAAGTGGAGCAGTTGTTGGGTGATCCCACTAAAGCCAAAACGTTGCTGGGCTGGAATCCCCGTAAGACTTCTTTCCCCGAACTGGTGAAAATCATGGTGAAGCATGATATGAAGTTCGTGAAGAAACTGTATTTAAAGGCTCAAATAGCAGAATAATGGAAAAAACAGCCAAGATATATGTAGCAGGCCACCACGGACTGGTGGGGTCTGCTATATGGAATAATTTGCAGCAAAAGGGATATACCAATCTGGTAGGCCGTTCTCACAAAGAACTGGATTTGCTGGACGGGCAGGCTGTGAAGAAGTTTTTTGATGAAGAGCAGCCCCAGTATGTCATTCTGGCAGCGGCACATGTGGGAGGCATCATGGCGAACAGTCTTTACCGTGCCGATTTTATTTATCAGAACTTGCAGATTCAGCAGAATGTGATAGGGGAGAGTTTCCGCCATGATGTAAAGAAACTCTTGTTTTTGGGAAGCACTTGCATTTATCCTCGTGATGCCGTACAACCCATGAAGGAAGATGTGTTACTGACTTCTCCCTTGGAATATACCAACGAACCGTATGCTATTGCGAAGATTGCCGGGTTGAAGATGTGCGAAAGCTTTAACTTGCAATATGGAACCAATTACATAGCCGTGATGCCTACGAACCTTTACGGTCCCAATGATAATTTCCATTTGGAGAACAGCCATGTGCTGCCTGCCATGATTCGTAAGATTCATTTGGGAAAATGCCTGAATGAGGGGGACTGGGATGCGGTGCGTAAAGATATGAATCTTCGTCCCGTAGAGGGGATAGACGGTTCGCATACGGATGAGGAGATTCTCTCCATTCTGAAAAAGTATGGTATAACCGGGCAGGAAGTAACTTTGTGGGGAACAGGCAAGCCGTTGCGTGAGTTCTTATGGAGTGAGGAGATGGCTGATGCCAGTGTCTATATCATGGAGCATGTGGATTTTAAGGATACATACACACCCGGCTCCAAGGATATCCGCAACTGTCATATCAATATCGGTACGGGGAAAGAAATCACCATTGCCCAACTGGCGGACAAGATTGTCAAGGAGGTGGGCTATCAGGGCAAACTGACTTTTGACGCTACGAAACCGGACGGCACTATGCGTAAGCTGACGGATGTAAGCAAATTGCACCGGCTGGGCTGGCAGCATAAGATTGATATAGAAGAAGGGGTACACAGAATGTACCAATGGTACTTGTCTAAAGGATGAAGATGCAAGATTATAGATCTTTCAAGCATGACATATAAAAATTTCCGGCATAACTTTCAAGAAGCTATGCCGGAAACTGCCCTAAAAACTATGCGGATAGATTGTAAAAATCTTCTGCCGTTTTCTTTATTCTTTCGGGAAGCACTTTTTATTTTACCGCTTTCAGTGCGGCCTCATAATTCGGTTCCTGGGTTATTTCGGGAACAAGTTCGGTATAAACCACTTTTCCTTCCGGGTCAATCACTACAACCGAGCGTGCCAATAATCCTGCCAAAGGACCATCAGTCATCAATACACCATACTTTTCAGCGAAATCGGAAGTATAGCGATAATCAGACAAAGGAATAACGTTGGTGATGCCTTCAGTAGTGCAGAAGCGTCCCTGGGCGAATGGCAGGTCTTTAGAGATTGCCAACACCACCGTATTGGGCTGGTTTGCAGCCAGCTGGTTGAACTTGCGTACGGAAGTAGCGCACACGCCGGTATCCATACTGGGGAAAATGTTCAGAATCAGATATTTGCCCTTCCCGTCTTTTAATGTATAATTGCTCAAATCTCCTTTTACCAATGTAAATTCCGGAGCTGAAGTTCCTGCTTTCACAAATTCTCCGGCTAGTGTTACCGGTGTTCCTTTAAATGCTGTTTTTGCCATAATTTTATTATATTTTAGTTCGATACTGTAATGATAACAAATTTAAATGGAAAAAAGTTCATTCTTTTTTATTTTCTTCCTTTATAAATCAGGAAACCTACTATTAAAACGCCGATAGCTATAAAGCAATATCCTAACTCGTGGCTGTATTCGGTGACGGTACTCAATAACTGCTCTTCGGGAACCACTGATTGCAGATAGTAACCGATGGCTGCCAGGATGGCATTCCAGATACCTGCTCCCAGCGTTGTGTACAGCAGGAAAGTGGATAATTTCATCTTGGCCAGACCGGCAGGAATGGAGATAAGCTGGCGGACGGCAGGAATAAGACGTCCGATAAAGGTGGAGAGTGCCCCGTGCTTGTCAAAGTAGTGTTCTGCGTTCTGAACCTTGGCTTCATCAATCAGGCACATGTGTCCGAAGCGGCTGTTCGCAAATTTATAAACCAGCGGACGGCCTACGAAATAGGCTATATAATAATTGATGATGGCTCCTATATTGGCTCCGATGGTCGCAAATATAACTACCAGAAATACATTCAGGTCACTGTTTCCTCCGGCAGCCTTATAGGCGGCGGGCGGCACTACCACTTCCGAGGGGAAAGGGATAAAAGAGCTTTCGATGGCCATTAATAACGTTATTGTCCAATAATTCAAGTGGTCCAGACACCACTGGATAAATGCAACTGATTCCATAAAATTATTATAAATATTTGTTTAAGTTTAGCTTGCCTTTGCTGATATCGTCCTTGATTACGCGTATCGCTTCGTTGAATAACTTGTCGGGCAACTGTGCGTTTTCATCAACTCCCAGAGCTGCATACGTATCAGGAAGTTCTTTATTGATTTTAGCCAGATAGTGTATGAACGGACCTGGTTTCTGTAAATAAAGATAGCCATAAATTAGAAAGAAATAAGTGCTATGGGCGTTTTGGGGAAATTCTTTGTTTATTTGCTCAAAATACCGGTTGGCATATTCAAAGAGATGTTCATCGAAGTATTTGGAGCCGATTTTGAACAAAATATCCATCCGTTCCTCTTTCGGGGTGAATTCCAGGGCGAGGTTGAATTGTTCCTCCGCCTTGTCGATATTGTTCTTTCTTTCCTCCTCGCTGATGTCCTTGCTGCCTGCCATTATCGTGAAAAACTGTCCGGCATAGATACGTGTTTCCGCATCGTTCCCGTTCTGCTTCAGCACTTGGTCCAGATACATATATCCCTCTTCAGGATGCCCCAGGGCTACATGACAGAGGGCTGCGATGCTATATATATCGGTTAGCTCGAATGCAGTAATCTCCTGTTTCTGTTTTAACAGCTTTTGTGTATACTTCATGGCGGTTTCGTAATCCTTCATCTCGAAGTGGAGACCGGCCAATGCCATATAAACGGGAGGCTTCTTCTCTGTCGCCTTTTCCAAACGGAGATAATAGTTGATAGATTCCTTGATATTTGCTGTCTGGCTGTAAAGGAATGCTTTCAAGGTCAATGTCTCTGTGTTGTTTTCATCAATGGCTAATGCGAAATCGAAAGCCTCGTGCGCGTTTTCGTATTGCTCTTGTTGCAGATAGCATTTACCCAGTTCATTCCAATGCTGAACGGAATAGGGGAACTCGTTCAGGGTCATGTTCAGGTAAGGGATAGCCAAGTCCGGTTTGTTGAAAGTACTGTAATAATCGCACAGCACGTCGCGAAGACGTTGGTTGGTTTCCGGCAGGGTTTGCATGTCGAAATGGGCAAACAGGCAGTCGATCCACTTCTTGGCGTATTCTTTCTGGTTGACGTCAACGTAGTTCAGAATGATGTCCAGCAGCGTATCCAGTTCATACTCCTCGTCCATGGCCAGTTGTTGTAATATCTCATCGGCCTCTTCCATGTGTTCCTCCTCTATCAGCAGGTCGGCTTGCAGGAATCTGAATTCACGGTCGGCAGGGTTGTTGATGAGCTGCATCACCATTTGGGCTTCTTCTTTTTTTCCTAGCAGCATCAAGGAACGTGCCCGGAAAATCAGGGCGTCCGTGTTATCGGGGTGCAATTGGATTGCAAGGTCTATGGCCTTGTCAGCGTCTTTATGTCTTCCTTTTGAGGCGTAATATTCGGCGATATCGATCAATTCATCAGCTTCAAAATAAGCGGGGGTATGGCTTTCCACCATACCCTCGTATTTTGCCAATGCTTCTTTAAATTCCGGGTCTTCAAAGTAAGAAGACATGTCGTAGTTCATAAGCTTGTTTTTATTTATTGATTTTGCTCCAGGTATCTTTTAAAGATACGGTGCGGTTGAACACCAGATGTTCCGGTGTAGAGTCTTTGTCTACATTGAAATAACCGATGCGCTGGAACTGCAAGTAATCCAGCGGTTTGGCATCGGCCAGATATTTCTCTACATAGCAGTTGGTTAATACATTCAACGAATCGGGGTTGATCATTTCTTTCATGGCTTCCAGTGCGTCGCAGTTCTTTGCTTCGCGGATGGCGGCCATCTCATCACGCGGGTTCTCCACTTTCCACAGGCGGTCGTACAGGCGTACTTCGGCAGGCAGACAGTGTGCGCAGCTTACCCAGTGGATGGTACCTTTGATTTTGCGGTTGCTGCCCGGCATACCTGTTTTGCTGTCGGGATCGTATTCGCAGTATACCTCCACCACGTTGCCGTTGTCGTCTTTCTTGCAGCCTGTGCATTTCACGATGTATCCGCTTTTCAGACGCACTTCCTGTCCCGGAGTCATACGGAAATATTTCTTCGGGGCATCTTCCATGAAGTCGTCGCGTTCTATCCACAGTTCGCGGCTGAATTCGATGGTGTGTGTGCCTGCCGACGGATCTTCCGGGTTGTTGACAGCTTCCATTTCCTCCACCTGTCCTTCGGGATAGTTGGTAATGATCAGTTTCACCGGATTGATGACTGCCGATACACGGGTGGCACGGCTGTTCAAGTCTTCGCGGACAGCGCTTTCCAGCAGGGCGAAGTCATTCAGGGCATCGTAAGTGGTATAACCTATCTTGTCTACAAATTTGCGGATGGACTCGGGCGAGTAGCCGCGACGGCGGAAACCGCAGAGAGTCGGCATACGGGGGTCGTCCCAACCGTTTACTAGATGTTCTTTTACCAGAATCAGCAGGTTACGCTTGCTCATCAAGGTGTAGTTCAGGTTCAGTTTGTTGAACTCATACTGATGAGGACGGTTGTCGTCCAGATCTTTACCCTCTTTTACCCAGTCCACGAACAGGTCGTACAACGGACGGTGGGGTACGAACTCCAGGGTACACAGCGAATGGGTCACTCCTTCAAAATAGTCGCTCTGTCCGTGTGCGAAGTCATACATGGGGTATGCTTTCCAGGTTTCGCCTGTACGGTGGTGCGGAGTCTTTACCACACGATAAATAATAGGGTCGCGGAAGTGCATGTTGGGGCTTGCCATGTCTATTTTGGCACGGAGCACCATTTTGCCTTCTTCTATTTCACCGCTGTTCATTTTGTTGAACAGTTCCAGGCTTTCCTCGATGGGACGGTTGCGGTAAGGGCTCTCGGTTCCGGGTTGGGTGGGAGTGCCTTTTTGTGCCGCGATTTGTTCTGAGTTCTGTTCGTCTATATAAGCCTTTCCTTCCTTTATCAGATTGACGGCGAAATCCCATAATTGCTGGAAGTAGTCGGATGCATAATATTCGTTTCCCCACTGGAATCCGAGCCATTGGATGTCCTCCTTGATGGCTTCCACGTATTCCATATCTTCTTTGGTCGGGTTGGTGTCGTCAAAACGCAGGTTACATACGCCACCATAGCGTGCAGCTATCCCGAAATCCAGACAGATGGCTTTGGCATGACCGATGTGCAGGTAGCCGTTCGGCTCGGGCGGAAAGCGGGTTTGTACTTTCCCTCCGTTTTTACCTTCTCTCAGGTCGTTCTCAACTGCCTGTTCAATGAAGTTCAGACTTTTCTTCTCTGTAGCTTCTGTAGCGTTCATTTCAGTCATTGTGATATCAATTTTACACTTTTGCTGCAAAAGTACGCATTCTTTTTGGGATATCCTTTATTTCACAGGAATATATCCACCGTTTTTTATAATATTTTGCCCCTGGGGCGACAGGATATACTCGATGAACGGGGTTACTTTTTCCTTATTGGCTACGTTGTAATAGTAGTAAAGAGGGCGTACTACGGGGTAAAGTTTCTTCTTTCCGTTTTCAAGGCTGGGCAGTACATAGTGCTTGCCGTCGTCGTAGGAAACGGCGATGGCTTTCACCCGGGGGGACAAGTAGGCCAGTCCTACATAGCCGATAGCGCCTTTGGTCTGGCTTACAGACTGGATCACGGCTCCGGTGGCGGGCATGGACAAGCTGCTGCTCATGTAGTTCTTGTTCTTCAGGGCGCTTTCTTTGAAAAATTCGTAAGTTCCCGAAGAAGTTTCGCGGGAATAGACAATAATTTTCATATCGGGTCCTCCCAGTTGCTTCCAATTGGTTATCTTGCCGCGGAATATGGCTTCCAGTTGCTGGCGTGTCAGTTGGCTGACAGGGTTGGACGGGTTTACAATGACGGCCAGGGCATCATACGCTATGATTACCTCCTCCACTTCCTGTTTGGCGGCTTTCAGTTTCATCTTTTCGCTGAATTTGATGGGACGGGAAGCCATAGCGATATCTGTCGTGTTGTCCATCAGGGCGGAAATTCCCACTCCGGTTCCTCCGCCGGTGACGGTTACCCGCCGGTCGGGATCATCTTTCATGAAAATCTCGGCTGTTTCCTGTGACACAGGCAACACCGTGTCACTGCCTTTTATGCGTTGTGCGGTAATATTCAGACTACAAGCCAATAGAATAAAAAGAAATAGAGCTTTTAATTGATTCATAAGTTCTTAATATTAATTCGTGTGCAAAAGAAACGTTTTCTTGTGTCATTTGTTTTACTGGTGTGTTACGATTCTGTTACGGGCAATATTCGCCGGCAAGGGTGGATTGAATCCGTCCTTGCGGGAAAATGGCAATAAGATCAGGATTGTCTTTGCTTGTAACAAGTTTGTAATATAATTGTAGCAAATACTTCAAGCTTCTTTCATATCACCTTAATATAAAGAGGCTTTTTTTGCATCGGTTATTAAAATAGAAGACTAAAACTGTATGAAACGAGTTTGGGAAAAGATTGTAGAAGGGATATTGACTTGCAGCGGTTTTGTAACGAGCATTACTATTTTGCTGATTGTCGTATTCTTGTTTGCGGAAGCTTTGGGACTTTTTAATAAAAAAGTCATAGAAGAGGGATATGTGCTGGCGGTGAATAAAGCCAATCCGGTGCAGGAACTGAGTGCGGCACAAATAAAAGACGTTTTTGACGAAGAGATTACCAACTGGAAAGAGCTGGGAGGACCGGATGCGGAGGTTAAAGTTTTCCGGTTGGAGGATATCACTTCCTATTTCTCGGAGGAAGAGTTGGGAGCCGGGTACGAGAAAGCCCCCCGGTGCATCGGCGAGATCGTTGCCGGTAATCCAGGCATCATCGCCTTTGTTCCCTCCAAATTTATAGAAAAGGATTTTCCGGGCCACCTGCTGAAAGACGAGTCTATTTCTTTTGACGAGGTTTTTGCCGGAAAGGAATGGTTCCCTACGGCTACTCCCGCCCCTCAGTTCGGATTTCTTCCTTTGATTACGGGTACGCTTTGGGTGAGTTTCTTTGCCATCCTGTTCGCTTTGCCTTTCGGCTTGTCGGTGGCGGTGTATATGTCCGAGGTGGCCGACCATCGGACCCGTAGTTTTCTGAAGCCGGTTATTGAGCTGCTCAGTGGTATTCCGTCCGTGGTCTACGGTTTCTTTGGGTTGATAGTCATCGTACCGCTTATTCAGAAAGTCTTTAATCTGCCTGTGGGCGAGACCGGATTGGCCGGAAGTATTGTTTTGGCTATCATGGCACTCCCCACTATCATTACCGTAAGCGAGGATGCGATGCGGAATTGCCCCCGTGCCATGCGCGAAGCCAGTCTGGCATTGGGCGCTACCCGTTGGCAGACTATATATAAGGTGGTGATACCTTTCTCTGTTTCGGGAATCACTTCGGGCGTTGTCTTGGGCATCGGACGTGCCATAGGCGAGACGATGGCGGTGCTGATGGTTACAGGAAATGCGGCCGTGATACCCACCACTATTCTGGAGCCGCTCCGTACCATTCCGGCGACTATTGCAGCGGAACTGGGAGAGGCTCCTGCCGGCGGCGCGCACTATGAAGCCCTGTTCCTGTTGGGAGTAGTGTTGTTTTTCATCACGATGCTTATCAACTTTAGTGTAGAATATATTTCATCAAGAACAAATAAATAATGTACTGATTTGCCGGTGTGCTAATGATCATGCGGCACACAGCGTAGCCAATGGGTATATGGATAGATTGACAAATGATTAATTAAGTATTTAAGATATGAAGCAAGATGTTTTCCCTGTCGGGCAAGGGGCGCGTAAAAGACGTTCGCAATGGCTGGCATTCGGCATTTTCAAACTGTTGAGTTATAGCATTGTCCTCATTCTGTTCGCCATTCTCGGTTTTATTATATATAAAGGTATAGGAGTAATCAGCTGGGAGTTTCTGACCACGGCGCCCAGTGACGGCATGACGGGTGGCGGTATATGGCCGGCCATTGTAGGTACTTTTTATCTGATGGCGGGCAGTGCGCTGTTCGCTTTTCCGGTGGGAGTGATGAGTGGCATTTATATGAACGAGTATGCGCCGAAAGGCAAGCTGGTCTGCTTTATCCGGATGATGACCAATAACCTGAGCGGTATTCCGTCCATTGTGTTCGGTTTGTTTGGTATGGCACTGTTTGTGAAATACATGGGGTTCGGCGACAGCATCCTGGCCGGTTCTTTGACGTTGGGATTGCTTTGTGTACCTTTGGTGATACGCACCACCGAAGAAGCCTTGAAGGCGATTCCCGACAGCTTCCGTGAAGGGAGTCTGGCTTTGGGCGCGACCAAGCTGCAAACCATCTGGCATGTGATTCTGCCTATGGGGATGCCCAACATCATTACCGGACTGATTCTGGCTTTGGGACGTGTATCGGGTGAAACGGCGCCCATCTTGTTTACGTGTGCCGCTTACTTCCTGCCGCAACTGCCACACAGCATTCTGGACCAATGCATGGCATTGCCTTATCACCTTTATGTGATTTCTACCAGCGGAACGGATATGGAGTCACAGCTTCCTTTGGCATACGGTACGGCGTTGGTACTGATCCTTATTATTTTAATTATAAACCTGTTGGCAAATGCACTCCGCCGGTATTTTTCCAACAAAGTAAAAACGAATTAATAATTTGTCGGTGTGCCGATGGGTTGCGCTGTGTACCGCACGGACATTGGTACATTAGCACATAGACAAATTAGCAAATTATTAAAAAATTAAGAATATGAATAAGATAGATGCAAAACATGTAAATTTTTTCTATGGTGATTTTCAGGCACTGAAAGATATAAGCATGGCGATTGAAGAGAAATCGGTGGTGGCTTTCATAGGCCCGTCCGGTTGTGGCAAGTCCACCTTCCTCCGTCTGTTCAACCGCATGAACGACCTCATTCCCGGCTCTCGTCTGGAGGGGGAGATTTTGATTGACGGGAGAAATATATACGACAAGTCCGTGCAGGTGGACGAGTTGCGCAAGAGCGTAGGGATGGTCTTTCAGCGTCCCAACCCGTTCCCGAAAAGCATTTTCGAGAATGTGGCTTACGGGCTTCGGGTAAATGGGGTGAAAGATAATGAGTTTATCCGCCACAGGGTGGAGGAAACCTTGAAAGGAGCCGCATTGTGGGATGAGGTGAAGAATAAGTTGAAAGAGTCTGCGTTTGCCCTGTCCGGTGGTCAGCAGCAGCGGTTGTGCATAGCCCGTGCCATGGCCGTATCTCCTTCGGTTCTGCTTATGGATGAACCGGCTTCGGCACTGGACCCTATCTCTACAGCCAAGGTAGAAGAGTTGATTCATGAGCTGAAGAAAGAATATACCATCGTTATTGTCACCCACAACATGCAGCAGGCCGCGCGTGTCAGTGACAAGACAGCCTTCTTCTATATGGGCAATATGGTGGAATATGATGATACGAAGAAAATATTTACGAATCCGGGCAAGGAAGCGACCCAGAATTATATTACAGGGCGTTTCGGGTAAAGCATTCATCACAGCGTTGCACAGATGGGAGATAAGATAAAACTGGAACTGATGTGCCACAACCCGATGCGGGCTTGCTTGCTTTTCAGATCTAATGGTACGGATTTGTCTTTTTATTCTTCTGTCCGGAAAATTAAAATCAGTGTGAATCTGCGCAATCTGCGGTGAAAGAAATAATGATAAACAAAACAAGAATTAAGAATATGGTGAAATTTATAGAATCAGAACTTGTATCACTGAAGAAGGAAGTGAACGAGATGTGGACATTGGTTTACAATCAGCTGGACAGGGCAGGAGAGGCTGTGCTGACCTTTAACCGTGACCAGGCACAGCAAGTCATTGTCCGTGAGAAAAGGGTGAATGCGTTCGAGTTGAAAATAGACAGTGATGTAGAGGACACTATCGCTCTATACAATCCGGTAGCCATTGACCTGCGTTTTGTGCTGGCCATGTTCAAGATAAACAGTGATTTGGAGCGTTTGGGAGATTTTGCCGAAGGCATAGCCCGTTTTGTGGTGAGAAGCGAGGAAACCGTGCTGGATAGTGAACTGCTCCACAGCCTGCGTATAGAAGAGATGCTGAAACAAGTGCTCGGTATGCTCGAAATGACCAAGAACGCGTTGAATGAAGAAAATCTGGAGTTAGCCCTCAATGTATTCAGTAAAGATAATTTGCTGGACGAAATCAATGCGGCTGCTCCTGCCGTCCTTACAAAATATCTGGAAACACACCCCGATAATTTCCTGACTTGCCTGGAACTCGGCACCGTTATCCGTAAGCTGGAACGTGCCGGAGACCATATAACCAATATCGCCGAAGAAATTGTTTTCTTCATCGATGCAAAGGTGCTGAAACATCGCGATAAGGTAGATGGACATTTCTTGGGAAAAGAAAAAACTCATTAAAATGCTGTTTTAGTCTATATTTTTGCTACCTTTGTATATATAATGAGGCCGATAAAGATCATTTTGAATAATAATCTGCCAAAAAAGACAGAAAAATCTAAAAACATGTTGTATGGCATAGTTTTTTATTTGGCTGGTTTAAAAAAAGGCTCGATATTTGCATCGTTATCCTGAAAACAATCTTTTTACCTTAAAAAAAAACTAATACCTATTGAAAACTTAAAAAGGGGGCTTTGTGAAAAGACCCCTTTTTTATTTGCTGCATAATGGTTCTTCCGGTGTTAAATTTCACCTATTTATTGGTCAATATGTAAGATTTCTGTATTTATTAGCTTATATTAGCAACTTTCTTTTAAGTTAATGCTTAACTTTGTTCCCTCATAAAAATAGCGGTGAAAAGAATGAAGACAAAATATATCAAGTCGTTTCTACTATTTTTGTTATTAGGATGCTGCATTTCGGTGTCAGCTCAAAATATACAAGGCGTTGTAACAGACTCATTGACGAATGAACCCATACCCTACTTGTCAGTCTTTTATGAAGGAAAAGGCGTAGGAAGTATTACCGATAATGATGGAAATTATAAGGTCGAAACCCGTAAAGGCTGGAATAAACTCACCTTTTCGGCGGTGGGATATGTAACAAAAGTGGTGAATATAATTCCCGGCGTCACCAAGAACCTGAATGTGAGGATGAGACCGGATGATATCATGCTGGACGAAGTGGTGGTGAAGCCCAAACGAGAGAAATACTCCCGTAAGAATAATCCGGCAGTGGAACTGATGAAGAAGGTGATCGCTCATAAAAAGAATAATAAGCTGAGCGAGAACGATTACTATCAGTACAATAAGTATCAGAAGATCACGATGTCACTGAATGATGTGACTCCCGAGATGCTGGAAAAAGGCATGTATAAAAAGATGCCTTTCCTGAAAGACCAGATCGAACTTTGTGAGGAAACCAATAAATTCATCCTTCCTATTTCGGTGGACGAGACCGCTTCGCAGAAAATTTACCGTAAACATCCCAAGAGTGAGAAGACCATTATCAAAGGAATGAGCTCTACGGGGGTGAACGAGCTGTTTGCAACGGGAGATATGCTGAGCACGGTGCTGAAGGATGTATTTACGGATGTGAATATTTACGACAATGATATCCGTCTGTTGCAGTATCCTTTCATCAGCCCTATTTCGTCCAGTGATGCCATCTCTTTTTATAAGTTTTACATTATGGACACCACATTCGTGGACAAGGACAAGTGTTTCCATCTCACCTTCGTTCCCAATAACTCGCAGGACTTCGGTTTTACGGGGCATCTTTACGTATTGGCCGACTCGTCTTATACGGTGAAGAAATGTACAATGAACCTGCCCAAGAAATCGGGGGTGAACTTTGTAGACAATATGGATATTATTCAGGAGTTCGAGCAATTGCCCAATGGGGAGTGGGTGTTGAAAACCGATGACATGATTGTGGAGATGACCTTGATGAAGATCATGCAAGGATTCCAGATACGAAGGACTACCCGTTACTCTGATTATGCCTTCGATGAGCTTCCGCAGCAACTTTTCAAGCGTAAGGGGGCCGAGATCAAAGAGGCGGACGCCATGATGCGCGGAGACGATTTCTGGAATCAATACCGGCCGGTTCCGCTTACGCAGACCGAGAGTTCTATGGATATGCTGGTAAAGCGTCTGGAGCAGATGCCGGGATTCAAATATGTGATTTTTGTATTGAAGGCGTTTATCGAGAACTTTGTGGAAACCGGGACCAAGGAGCATCCCAGCAAGGTAGATATCGGTCCGGTAAACACCATGATCTCCAATAACTATATCGACGGATTGCGTCTGCGTATGAGCGCGCAGACCACGGCCAACCTGAATCCGCATCTGTTCTTCAAGGGATATTACGCTTACGGATTCAAGGATCATCGTTCCAAGTATATGGGTGAGGTGGAATACTCTTTCAACAAGAAGGAATACCTGCCGCGCGAGTTCCCGAAGAACTCCATCACGTTCAGCTATCAGTATGATGTGATGTCTCCCACGGATAAGTTCCTGAAGACAGATAAAGACAACGTGTTCGTATCTTTCAAGACTTCTACGGTAGACCAGATGTCCTACGTGCGGAATATCGCCTTGAAGTATGAGAACGAGACACAGTTTGGCCTGAAGACCACGGTGGAAGTGAAACACAGCACAGACGAGCCTACCGGCGGTCTGGCCTATATAACCAATGATGACCAGAAAACGTTGGTTCCTGAGATTCAGACCATGGAAGTCTCCCTGGCCTTCCGTTACGCTCCGGGTGAGACATTTGTCAATACCAAGCAACGCCGTATTCCGGTTTCTTTTGACGCTCCGGTATTTACGCTGTCGCACACGGCCGGTTTCAAGGGCGTGCTGGGCGGAGAGTATAACTATAACTTGACAGAGATCGGGCTGTACAAGCGTTTCTGGTTCTCGTCATGGGGTAAGATCGACATGTTCGTGAAAGGCGGTGCGCAGTGGAACAAAGTTCCGTTCCCGTTGCTGATCATGCCGGCGGCCAACTTGTCCTATATCCTGCAGCGCGAGACTTTCAACTTGATTAATAATATGGAGTTCCTGAACGACCGTTACGCCTCTCTGGATGTATCGTGGGATTTGAACGGTAAGATTTTCAACCGTATTCCTTTGCTGAAAAAACTGAAGTGGCGTGAGGCTATCGGCTTCAAGATGCTGTATGGTCATTTAACCGACAAGAACAATCCGATGAAGCATCCGGGTGACAGCGAGCTCTTCCTGTTCCCGACCCGTGACGGACGTCCTACCAGCTTTGTGATGGACCCGAAGACCCCGTACATGGAATGCTCTGTGGGTATTCACAATATTTTCAAGATATTGCACATAGACTATGTCCGCCGTCTGAATTATCTGGATCATCCCGATGCGAACAAATGGGGCGTGCGGTTTATGGTGATGATGACGTTCTGATGCAAGGAGAGATGCTCTTTTCGGGGAATCGGTGAATGTTTCCTAAATAATTAATTGCCTGTTAGCTGAAAAAATAGTAGCTTTGTGTATAAAAAAACATTTTTATGGAAATTGCATATAAATATATTCAACGGTTTCAAGTGGTCAGGATGTGGGGAAGAATAAATCTTCACTGGGCAGACTTGAACAATGATGTGAATATCCTTGTCGGCATCAATGGCAGTGGTAAAACGACCTTGCTGAATTTGATACACGATTATTATACCGGTCAAAAGACTAAAAAGGAAATAGCCGAATCGTTGAGCGGAAATGCAATATCCAGTCCGGTTACCTATATCCGTTCTTTCGACATTCCCGCCAACGCGAAAAAAAAGACCGAAAGTATCTTGCTTCAAGATTTGAAAAACATTATCAACCAGAACGGAGAGGGCACTTCTTTCTTTGATTATCGTATGAAAATGCTGAATTTTCCGCAGGAGGCAGATAAGATAAGGAAACGGATTGAAACATACTTTCAGGTCGTGAATTCTTTTTTAGGAGAGACGAACAAGGAAATTTCCATTGATCCCCAAAGTAATAGTCTTGTGTTCTTGATTAAAAGATTAGAAGGAATGCAAGTCATAACGGAGGATAAAATACAATTGGAACAATTGTCTTCCGGTGAAAAACAAATCTTATTAATTCTGACTACGGTTTTTCTGCAAGAAGAGAAGCCTAATGTTCTACTGATGGATGAACCGGAAATCTCCCTGCATATTGGCTGGCAGGACAAACTGATAGAAAAATTACGTCTGTTGAACCCTCAATGCCAGTTGATTTTGACCACTCATTCTCCCAATATTTTCGTCAATGGCTGGGAGGATAAAATTATCTTCATAGAAGATTTGGAGGACCGGTGATGGCGGTGGACAAGCATGTGTTTTTTAAGGATGTGGCCAAACGATTGGCGGCATCTACCTTATTATACAAGGTGGATTCGGTTGTTCATGTAGAGGATAAAGACGATATATGGTTTTGGGAACAACTTTTGCTTAAATATCGTCCCGGACGTTATAAATTCAAGCCTGCTACGATGAATGAGAAGGGAAACCGTACGGCAGGGTGTGCTCAATGTTTAAAATATAAAGGATTTCTTTCTCAGAAGTTTTTTATTTGTATTGACAGTGACTTGCGCCGTCTGGCTGGAGAGGATATATCGGCTGTCGATGGAATTTTGCAGACCTATACCTATTCATGGGAGAATCATTGTGCTTTTGCCGCCAAACTACAGCGTTCTTTTACTGATCATAAACAAAACGGATTTGACTTCACCTTATTTTTGGAACAATATTCTGCTATCGTGTATGAACCTTTTTTATTGATGCTCTATCAAGAAAGAAATGGACTTACATCTTTTAATCGGGACAGATTCAGACAATGCATATCACTGCAATATAGAAAAGAGGATGAGCAAAGTAATGGCAAGCAATTTTTAGAGCGTTTGTCCTTTCAACTTTTAGAAAAAACAAAAGACATAATAGACAATTGTGGGTTTGATTTCAATAAGGAATCTGCTTATTATGCCACTCTAGGAATGAAAAAAGAGAATGCCTATCTGTATGTCCGAGGACATTGTTTGTATAATTCTTTGGTGTCTATGGGTTCAAAATTATGCGAGGATACGGCTGTCGATTTTGAGCAAAACATTCTTAAACCCGTTTTGGCTTTTGAAGAGTATGACGAAATATCCGAAATAAAAAAAGATATTCTATTATTAAAGACTTTAAGAAAAGACTTGTCGTGATATTAGGCAAGAAAAGGCTTTTGCGTGCAGTAATGATAGTCTTCGTATAAATGGGGCGTTCGGTTTATGGTGATGATGACGTTCTGATGCAAGGAGAGCTCTCCGATGGAGTGTGAAATGAAGAAACCGAGGTAAGAACTTGTATCGTTCAAATAAAAAGTTTATCTTTGTTCCTATCTCAATATAAAGATATTTAATGATGGAATTGAATACTTATCGGCTTAATTCATTAGAAGAACCTACGGATGCTCAACTTCATGCGCTGATGGAGCAGGTTGCGATGTCTGCACGTGAAAGTTCTCGTCATGCAGAGTTGGAATTGAAACATAGAATGCAGGCTGTAAAAGAATTGTTAAAAGCGTATAGGTCAGAGAAGGCTGAAAAAGATAATTAAAAATATCTTCTGATATTTTCTTATCAAAAGTAAGTTTTCCTATTTTTTAAGCGCTTTTATTGTGTAATACACAATTATAGTGTATCTTTGTGCCCTCAAAAAGTTTCTAAATTCCTTTTATATAAAGGGTAAAGAACCTTTTTTGAGGGTATAAACATGTCTATAAAAAGCAGACAGAAAAGACGTCTTCGGACGAAAGAAACAACAAATAAAAGATTTCAGAAATACAAAATGAAATCTGTGTAAAATACTATTTATCAGCCAGTTATAAACACTGTGCTGATATGGTCTTCCAGTATCGGTCAGCGTGGATTTCTGACGATAAACCTCATGAAAAAGCTATCCCATCAGTTTGATAAACCGAAGCGTTCTGTGGCATCTCCCGAAGCGTTGGAAGCTTTGCGGAATAACAATGCCGTGCGTTGGTATGTGTTGTCGCTTCCCGACTGTCATCGGGGAGGAGTGCGCGGTTTGCAACGGGAACAGGACCGCCGCATACAGGCAGGCGAGCCCTCATTCGGCTTTTTTGCTCCTTCCTATCAGGAAGTGAGGCGTATAGACGGCAAATTCGTCAATACCCAGCGTCCCTTACTCTTCAACTATGTATTTGTCCGTGCCTCCGAGCGTGATGTTTTCCAACTGATGCAACGTTTTCCTGTACTCAGTTTCCTGCCTCGGGTGAGGGAACGGAAGCGGGAGTATTTTCCCTACCTTTCCGATGCCGCAATGGAGAATTTGCAGTGGGTGGCCCGTTCTTATTCCAATACACTTCCTGTTTATATACCCCAGCCGGATGGTTTGCGCAAGGGCGACCGGATACGCATTACCGAGGGACGGTTTAAGGGGGTGGAGGCGACTGTTGTCATTCAGCCGGGAGCCGGTCGAAAGGATGTGATGGTATGTGTGGAGAACTGGATGTGGGTTCCGCTGCTGCGTGTGATGCCGGGTGAGTACGAGGTAATTGCCCTGAATGATGAGGACAAGCATGTATATACCCGTCTGGACAATGACTGTATGTTGAATGGTTTGCACAGTGCTCTTCAGCGTTATCACAGTGCGGAGGGGGTGAATGAGGAAGATCGTTCCCTGGCTGCCAGGGCGTTGAAAGAATATGGCAATCTCCGGATGGATACGGATGTGATGCGTTGCAAGCTTTATGCCATTTTGCTGCCGGCTTATACTATATTGGGTATGGAAGAAGAGGCGGCAAAGCTGGTTGGCGTTATGCAGACTATGCTTCCTCTCGTCAAGGCGGAGCAGTCGCGTGCACTTGCTGTGGTTACACTTTATGGTTGTACGGATAGCAGTATCTATTATCATTTGGCGCACGAGGCGGTTGATCCGTGGAAGAAAGAGGAAAAGCCGAAAAAGAGTAAGCAGCAGCTGATCAGCCGGTTGGCTGATTATGATCGGTGGTTGAGGCATTGAAATGGCTTTGTAGATGATATGAGGGGGAGTAAGAGCAGTGTTATTAAAAACAAGTTGAATCGCTAGGATAAGTGAAATATAATTTGTTCTTTTGTTTGCAATAAAAACTAGAGAATATGAAATCAGAACCTTTTAACCCAGTCCAGTTACACTTGTTAAAGATGTTTTCTTATGCTAAAGACGAGCGTGCCTTGGAAGAAATACGTAAATCTTTGACAGCCTACTTTGCTCAAAGAGTAGAGGAGGATATGGATAAGTTGTGGGATGAAGGTTTGTGGGATCAGGATAAGAATGAGGCTATATTAAAAGAACATTTGAGAACACCTTATAATGATTAATATAGTACTGGATACTAATTGTCTGATTTCATATATTTTGTTAAAAAACTGTTCAATGAATACGTTGAAAGGCTTAGGTTCTGATATTAAGTTAAGATCAATAAAACAAGTGTCTGCTTCTTTACTAGCTGATGATGATGTGCCAGATACTCTTCTCGATTGGACTTCAGAATTTGCAGGACAATGGGAAGATGATCGTACGGCAGATGAGGTTATTGAGGATATACGTGGTGCAAGGACTTCGAATAGGGAAATACAACAATGAAAATCATCAAAGCATTTGCTTCCCTTTTGCTTTCTTGACCTTATTCTAGTGCATTCAGTGCCAAAATAACAGTTATATATTTATAATGGCGAAATCAATAAAAGCGAATTATCTATTTAATCTGATAAATTCCGCTTCCCAACTCTTATTTCCACTCATTACTTTTCCTTACGCTTCTCGTATAATGATGGCGGATGGTATAGGACAAGTGAACTTTTTTCAATCCATTATTTCCTATATCAGCTTGTTCACTTGTTTGGGTATTCCGATGTATGCTATACGTGAGGTAGCTAAAGTACGGGATAATCCGGAAAAAATGACACGGATTACAGTTGAAATATTATTGTTACATGCCTTTCTTACTCTTTTGGGTTATATGGCTGTTGCTGTCATTTGCTTGACGGTAACTAAGGTGCAAACCGATATACCTTTGTTTCTTCTGCTCAGTGCCACCATTTTTTTTACGGCGATAGGTTGCGAATGGTTTTATCAAGGAATAGAAGATTTTAAATATGTTGCTATTCGTGGGATGGTAGTAAAGACCATCTCCGTTATATTACTGTTTCTGCTGGTAAAGTCAAAAGAGGATATTTTATGGTATGGAGCTTATTCTGTTTTAGGCGTACTGGGAGGAAATATTTTTAATTTTGTCCGTTTAAGAAAATATCTGCATAAGGATATGATTGAATTTAGGGCGTTGCATCCTTTCAGTCATTTAAAACCGGCTATACATATTTTTGCTTTTAATGTCATTGTTAGTATTTATCTTCAATTAAACAATGTATTATTGGGTTTTATGAAAGATGCTGAGGCTGTGGGATATTTTACGGCTGCAACTAAAATTCTAGTCATAACTATGAGTCTTTCTAGTTCTTTGGGAGCGGTAATTATGCCACGCACTTCCAATTTGATAGCTGAAAATAAGATGGATGAATTTAAGGTCTTGATTCAGAAATCATACGATTTTATTTTAGCTTTGGCAATGCCCTTGACTGTGGGATTGATATTTACTAGTCCTAGTGTTATTCTATTGTTAAGTGGTGAAAGTTTTGCCCCAGCTATATTAACTTCACAAATAGTAGCTTTGAATATTTTAATGGTAGGCATCTCGGGTGTAATGGGGCTTCAGGTGCTTTATCCGATGGGTAGAATAAATATTGTTATTCTTTGCACATTCATAGGTGCGGTAGTGAACGTGGTGTTGAATGTATTACTGATTCCTGTTTATGGACATAATGGTACGGCAGTGGCTTATATGTTGGCGGAAGTAGCTGTTACTGTTTCCATGTTCATTATTGGGAGAAGGTATATTCCTATTCAGTTTTTTAAGAAAGAACATTTGCATTATGTGTTAGGAAGTGTTGTGATGGGAGGCTGTTTGTATATTCTTTCACAATTCTATTTAGGAAGTATGAAAACATTAGTGGTTATGATTATTGCTGGTTGTTTAGTTTATACTCTCATATTATTAGTATTGAAAAATTCTATTAGTGCATTGTTTTTTGAAATGATAAAAAGATCATTTATAAAAAGAGAAGTCTTTAAAAAAAAAATGGGATGTAGATAATGAATATAAATATGTTATGATATATAGGTATTAGGTAATATTTTGTATGATGGTAAAAAAAATACCAACTTATAATACTATATCTTTGAAATAGTTATAATTAGGCATATCTGTTTTGTGTTAAATTTGAAAATAAAATTTCTTTTTTAATGTTTGTATATGGCTAAAAATAAAAATGAACATTTTTGAATAGAATATTATAATGAATTTTAAGTAGAAAAATGGTTGATGAAAATATTTATAGCAGGTTAAAGAAGATACAAATTTTAGTCTGTGCACATAAAAAAGACCCCAATATAAGGAACGAATATCCCTATAAAGCAATACAAGTGGGAAAAGCTCTTCATCCCAAAGAATATTTTGGCTATTTGTGTGATAATGAGGGAGATAATATTAGTGAAAAAAATTCCAGTTATTCAGAGTGGACGGCATTGTATTGGGGGTGGAAAAATATTCATGATACTAAATATTTGGGACTGTGTCATTATCGTCGGTATTTTGATATAGACATAACTGACGAGAGTATAGAGAAAATAATGAAAAATTGTGATATGATTGTCATAAAGCAGACTTATCCAATGATTTCAAAATCTGAACGTCCTTTAAATCTTATGATTCAAACCTCAAAAGAGGATTATTATATTTTTCTTGATACGTTACTTGAAATCCATTCAAGTTATAAACGGGAGATATTGAATTATTTTTATAATTCAAGAACTAGTTTCCCTTATTCAATGTTTATAGCACGAAAAGAACTTTTTGATGAATTCTGTGAATTTATATTCCCTGTTCTTTTTAGTGTGGAGGAAAAAATCAAAAAACATGGTTATACTAGACAGAGGAGAGTAATGGGATATTTGGGTGAATATTCGTTGGGACTTTTTATTGCATGTAAACATCTTAGATATTATTCTGTTCCACTCAAATTTTATTCTGATAAAGAAATATATCCCAAAAATCTAACTCGATATTATGTTCGTAAGTTGAAACAATTTTTATGGAGATATATTTATCGAATAAAAGAAATTGGTAATTCAGTACCCGATGAAACTAGTTTGCTTCCGGAAGATGTAAAAGTAGGTCTGAAAAATGACAACATTGAAATGAAAGTGTTGCAATAATATGTACTAATATGTTTTACTCAAGATTTAAGTGCTTAATTTATGAGTTAATATAAAGTTTATATTTTAGTACTAATGGAAAAGCTATAAATAGTAAAATATGTTACGTGTAAGAATGAATTGTCAATTTTGTTGTATAACATTTCTTTTATTGGTATTAACTACTTCATGCTTTTCATATATTTATTGGGATCCTACATTAGGTGGACAAATATTAAGATGTTTTGATTTTATCTTTATATATATTTTTTTTCAGAATAAGAAAAAAAATATTCATGCAAATTTTAAGAGGGAGGTTGATTGGATATTTAAATTGGCTTTTTTATCTGTAATTGGCAATACATTTTTATATCATCAATCCCCGATACAAAACATTGTAGATACATGTTCTCATGCTTTTATGTTATATTACTTCTTATTGCATTTTTATGGTATCAAAGAAAAAATAATTATTACAATATTAACAATACTAGTTTTAATGATATTGTTTATTCAACTAGTACAACAATTTACATTTCCTATAGCACCATTTGGGGTTGATATACAAGCAGAAGCAGCGGATAATGTAATTGAAATTCGTAATGGATTATTTAGATTTAGAATAGAAACAGTATGCTTTGCAATGCTAATAGTCTTTTTTTATTGGGAACAATTATTGAAAAAAATAAGACTTAGGGCTATAATTTTATTCGTTTTTTCTTTAGCTAGTATTTATTTATTTCTGACAAGACAGATTATTATTGCAGTATTATTTTCTATTTTTCTTTCAGTTTTTTTAGTAAAAAATCGAAAATTGAAAATTTGGACGTTATGTTTGTTAGCTGTTTTGTGTGTCATCTTTTATAATTGGGGAAATTTATTTTTTGAGGAATTAATAGAAAGTAGTAGAAATGAAACTAATAATGATAATATAAGAATACATAGTGCATTCTTTTTTTTAGAAAAGATATTAGCAAATCCTATTAGTTTTTTCTTGGGAAATGGAACTCCGAAAGAAGCAGTAAACTGGGGATTAAAAGAAGGTTTTTGGATATCAGATGTCGGATTTATAGGAGAATGTTTTATATACGGTTTTTTTTATATCGCTGTTTATCCTATTATACTATGGAAAGTATATAAGTATAGAAATTGTGTACCTCTTTATATAAAAATGTATATTATATCAACTTTTTTAATTAGTGTTATGATATTTCCATACCGAACTCGTGTTGAATTTATGATTTGGTCAATGGTATTATATATTTGTGATTTGCACATAAATAATTCAAAATTGAAATATCAATAAGAATATGGATGTTTCTATTATTATAGTAAATTATAATACAAAACAAGTAACTCAGAGTTGTATCAATAGTATAGTTGAACACTCTCATGGTTTTTCTTATGAAATTATACTTGTAGATAATCATTCTACGGATGGGAGTTATGCTTTGTTTTCAAACGACGCTCGCATAAAGTATGTATACAATGAGAAAAATGTAGGCTTTGGACAAGCTAATAATATTGGATATCAATATTCAACAGGAGATTTTATATTTTTATTGAATTCAGATACGCTATTATTGAATAATGCGATAAAATTATTTTATGATAAGATGCGGATATTGCCACTTGAGATTGGTTGCATAGGTACAATGTTAGTTGATGGAAAAGGGGATGAATCTCTATCGTATGGAAAATTTCCAACTGTCTGCAGTTCTTTTTATCATTTATCTTTGTGTGAAATATTTAAATTAGATTCTCATTTTTATCGTTATTTCAATTATAAAGGTAAACCGATTGATTGGATGGAGGTTGAATATGTAACGGGGGCAGATATATTTATTCGCCGTAGCATTATTGAAAAATATGGGCTGTTTGATCCTGCTTATTTTCTATATTATGAAGAAACAGACATGCAAAGAAGATATTTCTCTTATGGTATAAAAAATGCAATAATTAATGGTCCACAGATCGTTCATTTAGAAGCGGGTAGTACAAAAAATAAGGTTGTAACGTTAGATAGAATCTGTATTCCTTATGTTAGTTGTTTTTTATTTTTAAAGAAATGGACTTCTTTATGGAAGTATATTTTGTTTCGGATTGCATTTGCTTTAACTCGCTTTCCTCATTTATTTTTTAACGTGAAATTTCCTTTAAAAGATAGAATCAAATTGCTTAAAAAAGTATTAATATGATACCTAAAATAATACATTATTGTTGGCTAAGTAAGGATCCTATTCCTAAAGATATGCAAATGTTCATTGATGGATGGTATGAGAAATTGCCAGATTATGAGTTTATGCTTTGGGATTTTAATCGTTTTGATATCCATTCATCTCAATGGGTTAAAGAAGCATTTAGTAAAAAGAAATATGCTTTTGCAGCAGATTATATACGATTATATGCGTTATATAATTATGGTGGTATATACATGGATATGGATGTTGAGGTTTTGAAATCTTTTGATCCTTTTCTTAAACTAAAAACAATGATATGCTTTGAAAATTCCAAACAAGGTCTTGAAATGGCTACTTTTGGAGTGGAAAAAGGAGCAGCGTGGGTAAAAGAATGTTTAAAATATTATGAAAATAGACCATTTATTAAAGCGGATGGAATGCTTGATACGGTAACATTACCATTTATAATTCAACAAATTTGTTTAAAAGATTCTTATCATTTGGAGCATGCGTATAGTATAGAGGAAGCATTGCAAAAGGAAATGGGTAGCACTTTGGCTGTATTATCAAGTGATTTTTTTAGTCCTAAAACAACTTTTAGAGATGAAAAGATTGTTTTGACTTCGAATACAGTGAGTATCCATCACTTTAAAGGGACATGGCTTCCATGGTATTCTAAGATTGAAAAAAGAGTAAGTAATGCATTAGGATTTGAGTCGAAAGATTTTATAAGAGCTGCGATATATAAAATTCAGTTGGAAATCGCTAAGCGTAAAATTAAAAAGTAGGATTATGAAATTATCAATAATTGTTCCTGTTTATAATGTAGAAAAATATATTATAAAATGTATATCCTCTTTACTTTGTCAGGATTATGCTGATTATGAAATAATCATAGTTAATGATGGTACAGAAGATAGAAGCATAAAATTAATTCAGCAGAATTTTGATGATTTAAGAATCCGAATTATTAATCAGGAAAATCAAGGACTATCACAGGCTAGAAACACAGGAATGAAAGAAGCTTGTGGAGAATATGTGTGGTTTTTTGATTCGGATGATTGGGTGAGTGAAAATGTTTTAGGGAATATAGTTCAATCTCTTAAAGATTGTGATATTTTGTATTTTACTCGTTCTTACGAGGAAAATAGTGATGGAATAACTAAGGAAAAGATAGAAACGATGTGTCATTCAAGCAATGGCCGGGAATTGTCTTTGCGAGAATATCCTCATTGTGTTCCATTCTTTATATATTCTAGGGAGTTCCTTGTCAGAAATGGACTGTCATTTGCAAAAGGTATTTTTCATGAAGATTCTCTTTTTACCCCTTGTACTCTCTATATGGCTAATGAAGTATGCCCATATGATATTCCTGTTTATCATAGATTGGTGCGTGAGGGATCTATAACTCATTATGTGAACCCTAAACGTTGTTATGATTTATGTTTTGTTATCAATGAATTGCTCTCTTTTTCTTCTAGGTATGTATGTTCAAAGGATAAGAAGAGTTGGAGGAATTGTGTTGCTGATTGTGTGAATGAACTTTTATTTTTAACTAAAAGTTGCGATGACGCTACTTTATGTGATTATGTCAGAAACTATGTGAACAGAAATTACTCTATTATATCTTCTTTAATTTGTGCGAAGAAACGTAATACTCGTATTTGGGGATATTTGTCCAAGTTCAGTGGTGGTGATGTTTATAAGGTTTATAGTGTCCTTTTTAACTTACGTTGCAGATATAGGTTTTATAAAGAAAAGTAAAACTATTAATTATTATGTAGTTAGAAAGGATATCATCCTTACTTAGGAGTCTCTCAATGGAGGGTTGAAAACTTTGAAAAATTAAAATGAAAAGAAATTTATCTTTTGATTTCATACGTTGTGTTGCAATTGTATTTGTTATTTGTATTCATAGTATGGCATTGATAGATGGAATGGTGAATTTATCAATCTTTCCTCGTTTAGTGAAAACTGTATTAGATACTTTTATATATTCAGGAGTACCTTTGTTTATTATGTTAAGTGGTAGTCTGCTTCTTACAAAAGAAGAGTCGTTATCTGTTTTCTTTATTAAAAGAATACGTCGTATATTGTTACCTTTCTTTTTATGGAGTATGCTTGTATATGCTATTTTATATGTACAAGAGGGGGGGAGAAATCCTATGGAATGGTTTACTTTTTTTATATATAAATATGTGACAAGCGGTGTGTATGGTATTTATTGGTATGTATATCTGATATTAGGTTTGTATTTGATAACTCCACTTTTACGTAAGATTCTAAGTGGCGGTGATCGTAGTCTTGTTTTCTATATGGTAGGATTGGTATCTGTCATTTATCTGTTTGTCGAACTTTTTCCCAACGTGAGTGTTACAAATCGTTTTGCCTGTCAGAATTTACTTTATATATTTTACTTTTTATGGGGGTATATAATTCGTGTTTATTTACAACCTTTGGCGTATTTTAAAGTTATAGCAAGAATCGGATTAGGAATTTCATGTGGTGTATTTATGTTGACTGGATATGTTGGTATACCGCTTTGTAATTTGCAGTTAGTTGTTAGCACATTGTTTTTGTTTAGTGTGATGGTAACAATGAAATTTAAACAGAGTGGCATATTTTCTGATATTATACGATATATAAGTAAAACTAGTTACGGTATCTATTTGAGTCATTTCATGTTTATTTCTTTGTTCCTGAAATTTTCGTTTGTTTATCATATACCTATAGCTATAGAACCTTTGGTTATGGTAATGCTTGTATTATTTGCAGAGTGTATTCTAATGTATGCTATTATTAGAATGCGGTTGGATAAATGGTTAATATAACTCTTGTAACTCATAAAAAAATAGCAGTTTATGCGTAACCTTATGTTTGGAGTGTGTATAGCTCCATACCGAATAGATTTATATAATTATTTATATACTCATTTCAATTGTGAAATTTATTTTCAATATGAAGATATGATTCTACAAAATTTCAATATGGAATCATTATATAATCAGTGTTGTTATAAGCCCCATTTCTTGAAATGCAGGACTTTGGGAAGGAGAAACATTGTTCATGGATTGAGAAAAATCATAAAAAAATATTGTCCAGAGTATATATTTGTCCCGGAGTTTTCCATATTAACCATTCAGGTATTATTAATTAAATACCTGTATAATTATAAGTATAAAGTTATATCTATTTGTGACGACAGTTATGATATGCTAATGGGGAATGATTTTTCCATTCAGCACCGATGGGCACGGAGAATCATTACTCCTCTATTGGATAATCTCTTTTTGGTTGATAATAGAGTGCATGTTTGGTATCAGAAACACTATAAAAAAGGTGTGTGGATGCCTATTATTTCGGATGATATCAAAGCTAGAAGAATATATGAAGCCTTGTTACCGTTGAGCGTGAAAATAAATCGAGATTATGGTCTGGAGGGGTATAAAGTGATTCTTTTTGTGGGTAGACTCGTTGCGTTAAAAAATGTGTCCTCTTTGATAAAGGCATATTCACCATTAAAACAGATGGCTAAATTGGTGATTATTGGTGATGGGGAGTGTAGAGGAGATTTAGAAAAATTAGATAGAAAGTTGGAAACAAAGGCTATTTTTGTGGGAAGAAAAGAAGGGGATGAGTTGTTGGCGTGGTATAATATAGCTGATATTTTTGTTTTACCAAGTGTTCAAGAAGCATTTGGAGCAGTAACGAATGAGGCTTTGCTTGCAGGGTGTTACACTTTAGTTTCAGAGAAAGCGGGTTCTTCTTCTATTATACATTCAGGTTTTAATGGGGAAATTTTTAACCCACACTCTACTATAGAACTGACCCAACTTTTGAAGATTCAAATAAATAAATTGGACTCTAAAGATAATATAAAATTGAAAGATAATTTAATGCCTTATTCTTTTGTAAATATGCTTGATAGAGCATTACAAGGTATAGTTGGTAGTTGAAGATTATTATTGATATCAATTAGTATAATGAAACCTAAAATCCTTTTTATTCTTCATCTTCCTCCACCTATACATGGCGCAGCCATGATGGGGAAATACATTCAAGAAAGTGAGTTGGTAAATTCTTCTTTCGATTGTTTTTGTATAAATTTAGCTACAGCAGGAAGTTTGTCTGATATTGGGCATATAAGTTTAAAAAAGCTGTTGAAGTATTTCTTTCTTCTAAAGCATATTTCTCACGTTGTAAGAGAAATCCGTCCCGAATTGGTTTATATCACTCCGAATGCCGGAGGAAAAGCCTTTTTTAAAGACTTTATTGTAGTGCAGATGCTGAAAAGTATGGGGTGCAAAGTCATAGCTCATTATCACAATAAAGGCGTTTCGGTTTATCAGAGTAAATGGGTTTATAACTTCTTTTATAAACGTTTTTTCAGCAATCTGAAAGTAATTCTGTTGGCAGAGAATCTTTATAAAGATATAGCCAAGTATGTAAAAAGAGAAGATGTGTATATTTGTCCGAATGGTATACCAAACTTACGTAAAGGAGAATTTGAAGCAAGACGGAAAAACGAAGTCCCTTATCTACTTTTTCTTTCTAATCTATTGATAAATAAAGGAGTGTTTGTATTACTTGATGCGTTAAGAATATTGAAAGAAAAAGGGTATCTTTTTAATTGTCAGTATGTAGGTGGAGAAACAGCCGAGATTAATGCTGTACAGTTTTCAGAAGAAGTGGATAAACGGGATTTGAATGATAGGGTTGCTTATGTCGGTCGAAAAGTAGGAGAAGAAAAAAATGCTTTTTTTCAACAAGCAGATATATTCATTCTTCCAACAATGAATGAGTGTTTCCCTTTGGTCATTTTAGAAGCCATGGAATATAAATTGCCGGTCATCTCAACCAATGAAGGCGGCATCCCCGATATGGTGAAAGATGGAGAAAATGGCTTGATTTTTGAAAAACAGAATCCGTATTCGTTGGCTGATTGTATTGCGAAGTTGTTGGATGATGAGGAATTAAGAGTTAAAATGGGAAATGCCGGTTATGATAAATTCTGTCGTGAATTTACTCTACAACAATTTGAGCACAGAATGCTGGATATATTATCCCAAAATCTTCCTCAAAAGGAAAAAGAAAACTAATTTTTAAAGGTAGAACTACAATATTCATGTTATTGAAGTTAAAAAACTTACCCTTGTTGGAAAGCCATCGAGGGCTGACCACTTTGCCTTCCGGCAAACTCCTGATCAACACCATCAATGCCCATTCCTACAACACCGCCCAGAAAGACAAGCTCTTTGCCGAAGCTTTGCAGCAGGGAGATGTGTTAATCCCCGACGGAGCAAGTATTGTCAAGGCGTGTCGTTGGCTGAATGCAAGATCCAAACCTACAGAGCGTATTGCCGGCTGGAATCTGTTCGAGTTCGAGATGAACAAGCTGAATACTATCGGAGGAAAATGTTTTTTCATGGGCAGCAGTGAAAAAGTATTGGCATTGATAAAACAGCGTGTGAAAGTGGATTATCCCAACATCGAAGTGGAAACCTATTCGCCACCCTATAAGCCGGAGTTTTCGGAAGAGGACAATCGGGCGATAGTCGAAGCTATCAACAAGGCAAATCCTGATTTGCTCTGGATAGGGATGACTGCCCCCAAGCAGGAGAAATGGGCGTACACGCATTGGCATGAATTGAAAATCCATTGCCATTGCGGAACGATAGGTGCTGTTTTCGATTTCTATGCCGGAACGGTAAAGCGTGCTCCCGCCTGGTGGCAAAGGCATTCTCTGGAATGGTGTTACCGGTTATTGAAAGAACCCCGCCGGATGTGGAAACGTTACATTATCGGCAATCTGTTGTTCATGTGGAATATATGTAAGGAGTAGCTTGATGAAAAGAATCTTATTGCTCGTTTTTTGGTGTAGTGTTTCCTTATGGGCTGATGCCCAGGCATTGCTGGGAACTACCGGACTGCTTCATGCTCCCACGGCTGATATGCAGCGTGATAAAACTTTTCTGTTTGGTGGAAACTATTTGAATACTCATCCGTTATCCACCCATTTTCGTAGCAGTGAAGTGGGGTATACCTTCAATTATTACATTAATATTACTATTTTCCCTTGGCTGGAGGTGTCGTATATCTGTACATTGGTACATGCGGATCATGGCTCTACTTATTTCCCGGAACAGTCTTGGGGAAAATTCACGAATCAGGACCGGGCTTTCAGTGCGCGTCTGCGCCTTTGGAAAGAAGGGTGGTGGAAGGAGTGGACACCGCAAATAGTCCTTGGTCTGGACGATCCCACTTCTCATGCCGATCATGGCGGTGGTGAACTGGTGTCCGGTAATACAAGCGGTTCCAATAATTACGCAACACGTTATTATCTGGCTGTAACCAAACATTTGGATGTTCAGAATATAGGTGAATGGGGTATTCATGCCGCATTTGTATATGGTAATGCCAAAGGTATAGAGCATTATAAACGTCCTTCATTCGGCACAAACTTCCGTTTTCAGTTACTCGGTGACCAGCCTTTGATTAAAGTTGTAAATAATCTTAACCTGATGGCCGAATATGACGCCCGCACAGTGAACATCGGGGCGCACTACCAGCTTTGGAAAGACCACATCAACTTGATTGCCGAACTGAACAACGGGAAATACTTCTCCGGTGGCATTTACTTCAAAATACATCTGAAATGATAAAAAAGATTATCCGATTAGGATCTCCGGAATAGATTTTACTCTACAACATTTTGAACATCGGATGTAAGGGAGATATTGTTGCAAGATTTATCGAGCCATATTTCATAGGCGTTAATTAATGAGAAACATTTTGGATATTATCATTATAAATTCTATATTCGCATAGAATTTATAACCGATATAATTATGGAAACTACAGTATTCAACCCCATACAGAGGCATTTGTTGGAAATGTTTTCTTACGATAAATCTCAGGAAGGTCTGGAAGAATTGAAAGAGGTGCTCTTTCAATATTATTCCAAACGGATGAATACAAAGTTGGATGAACTTTGGGATAAGGGAATTCTTGACCAGAAAAAGCTGGATGAAATAGCTGAAATGGATATCCATTCATTAAAATAACGTCAATGGCTAGCTGGTTCTTGGTACGAATTGTCTTATTCAAAGCATTCCTCAAAGGAGTCGTTACCATGTCTTGTGGCAATCCTTTGTGGACGGAAAGAACAAGCTCTGTGTATCCAATGAAATATTGGAGGAATATATAGAAATTCTGCAAAGACTTACCGACAATGAAACGGCGGAATATGTGGTGAAAACCATATTGAACAGTCCGTTTGTTGAATTGATAACTCCATTCTATCACTTTAATCTGATTACAGTCGATCCTGATGACAATAAGTTTGTGGATTGTGCCATTTCGGCCAATGCGCACTACATTGTTACCAACGACCATCATTATGATGTGCTGAAAGATATAGATTTTCCTAAAGTGAATATTGTAAATATTCAACAATTCTGTATTTATCTGTCACAAGAAAAATAATTTTTTAGGTAAAAAAGGAGGATTTATAGTTAGAAATATAAGTATAACAGATATGTATATGAGTGTATTGTCTTCACTGAGTGTAGATGAAAAGCTGGATTTGATTGCAAAACTGACAAATTCTATCAGAAATACGTATACAAAGGAACAGGATATTGAAACAGAAGATCCTTTTGCTTGTTACGAAGGCGATTGGGGCGGAAATATGTCGGCTGAGGAATATGCAGATGATTTACGTAAATCACGTACTTTTACACGTACGGTAAATACTTGGTAAATATGGATTTTCCAGCCATTTCTTGCCCGACTTGGCATAAAGCCATATAAGGAATGCTCCTGCCACTTTTAGCAACAATTGTAAAAGTCACACCATCTAACTGTGTCATAGATTACAGATTCTTTATCCACTTCTTCCCTGACGGTGTTTCGGTGTAAATCCAAAAAGCCGTTACCGGTATCGCTATTATTATTAGTCCTATCAATGCAACCATAATTATTATCTCTTTAAAATATTATTTCCAATCTTTGCAAATTCAAAAGCCACTAGTACTCCTACAACAACAAGTGCAATCATCAAATAGTTTGTATATAATTCATTCTGGAATAATGTAACCAGCAATCCTACGACCAGCACAGTATAAGTGACTTTACAAAGATCAAAGAAAAGACTGGCAAGTTTTTCACGCCTTACCTTATCTTTCTCTTTAACCTCTTTCCTCACTTCCTGTTGTTCACTCCAATTTCCCATAGCTTATATTCCATTAGCCTTTCCGCTTTACCGAAACCGGTAAAATTGGATGCCGGACTTTACAGAAAAGGTGATGCGGCAAAGTTACCGATAAGGGGGAGAACTTCCAAACATATCGGTATTAAAATAACCTGTTGGCAGAATTAAATATGTGCTAATTTAATTCCGGTAACAGATATGTATATGAGTGTATTGTCTTCACTGAGTGTAGATGAAAAACTGGATTTGATTGCAAAACTGACAAATTCCATCAGAAATACGTATACAAAGGATAGAATATTGAAACAGAAGATCCTTTTGCTTGTTACGAAGGCGATTGGGGCGGAAATATGTCAGCTGAGGAATATGCAGATGATTTACGTAAGCCCTAATTTGAGGGTTTACCTTTCTTATATCCAACTGTTGCAAAGATAATAAAACAGCTATTCCGGGTGCAAAAACCGCCATAGAGGCAGTCTCCATACAGAGGCGCTCTATGGCGGTTTCCCGTTTCCCCACGTTTACCGGGGAAAATTCCCGTTTCCGGGAAGCCGGGAGGTTACTCTTCCATTTTGAGCTTGCCCAGTTCTTTCAGGATGTGCTCCATGGCTTCTTTGTAAACCTCCGGTTTTTCTTTTTCCAGCCATTTCATCAGTTTGAAGTAAGAATTTGGAGTCACAATCTTTCCGTCTCGAATTTTGGTGGCGGTGGATCGGCCTATTGCACCTTTGTCGTTCAAGTTGCTGGGGTTTAAATCGCTTCTTCGCACGGCATTACTGATGCAAGTGCTGATGATCTCAAATTTTTTTCATGTTACTAAAAATTAAATTGTTAAATAATAATTTGTAAGTAGCTATGATTATGCTATTTACAAAATGTCTCGGCAAAGATAGGAAATATTTATTAACAATTGCCTGTTTTTGTGAGCAACGCCCTATTTATATTTTGCGTTCCTTTGCGTTATATTTATACTAACACACAAAAGAAATGGATTATACAGAGCAGTTTATCCGGCTGAATTGCAGCTTGATGTCGGATTACAAAATGATGAAGCTGAATGCCGACATGAAATGCATGGGGCTGGGGTTGTATCTTGAAACGATATTGTTTCTGCGAAAACAGCAGGAATACAAACATGATTTTAACGAACTGGATTTGCTGGCCGATCAGTGGGGAGCTACCGTGGAAAATCTGCAACATCTTATTAAGGACTTCGATTTGTTTCTCATTACAGAGGACGGGTATTTCCGATGTCTGTATCTGGACGAGGTGATGGGATATCAGAGCAAACTTTCCGAGCAACGTGCCGCTGCCGGCAGTAAGGGAGGGAGAAGCAGTAAGAAAAGTACGGTGAAAGCATCTGCAAAAGCAACTGCGTCTACAATAGGAAGGGGCAGAATCAACGAAGGGAAAAACGGTGATACATCTTGCATGGATCGTAACGAGGAAATCTACATGAAAAGTAATGATGCGCCCTGCGTGTATGATAACGGGGAAGCCTACCTGAAAAGCGATGATACACTTTGCGTGGATTGTAACGGGGAAGTCTACATGAAAAACGGTGATACGTCCTGCATGGATCGTAACGAGGAAATCTATACGAAAAGCGATGATACGCCCTGCATGGATAATAACGGGGAAATCTACACGAAAAGTAATGATGCGCCCTGCATGGATAATAACGGGGAAGCCTACCTGAAAAGCGATGATATATCTTGTGTGAATAATAACGGGGAAGCCTACATGAAAAACGGTGATACATCTTGCATGGATAATAACAAGGAAGTCTACCTGAAAAGCAGTGGTGCACCCAGTATGGATAGCAAGGAGAGAATTTATATGGAAAGCAGGAATGTAGATAGTAACAAGACTGTCTGCATGGAGAGCAGCAAGCCAATCCATTCGGATTATAATAAGGAAATCTACAAGGAAAACAGCACGGAAAGCAACGTGAAAAGTAGTGCGGAAAGTATGAAAAATACGACTGCAAAAAATACAAATGAAAATTCAGTCAAAAATGTGATTCAAAGTGTTGATAATGAGTGCTATGGAAAGAATTTGCAAGCAAGCTTTAAGCAAAGCTTTATAAGAGAAGAAAAGAATAGAGGAGAGAAGAAAAAGAAAGATGATGTAGACATCATAGAAACAAACGGCAGCATCGACGACGACATGAAATTTTGTTCCGGAAAAAAGAGCGGAGAGATGTTGCGATGGGAGTGTTATATCAATGAAGCTTTCAAAGTTCAAAGTTGGGTGGAAATTGTGGGAATGATGTCGGGGTTGAAAGGAGACTTTCTGAACAATCTTCCCTTTATTCGTTCCATGTTTAAAAAACATGTTGTGGTTCAAGGAAGTACGGAACGCATTACTTCCGTATCCGAAGCGCAAGCCTATTTTGCTAATTATATCCGTCCGGGAAAGCCCACCCGTCTTTTTCTGGAAGAAAAGCTGAAAGAAAGGAGCCGGATGCAGAATGAATCGACATCGTTCTCGCCCTACGAAACGTACAATCCGCTGACCGGCGAACGTTCGTATTGCGGAGTTCCTCTTCCTGCCGATGCACCCCCGCGCCCCAACGGACGTGCCACCTGGGATAACCTGAAACAGAGCTGGATATGACGCGCGAAGAACATGCAGACTATGTGCGGTGGCTGAAAAGCCTGCCGCGCAGAAAGGACCATTTCCGTATGCCTTGTCCTGAATGTTCCGCAACGCGAAGCAATCCCAAAGATCCTTCGTTCAGTGTGCATATCACCCGTGAAGGGGGATGGGCGAAATGCTTTCATTGTGATTTCGCCATAGCGTGGAACGAGGACGAGATGTGGAAAAGAGAACAGAAACAACAAGACCGGGAACGGCAGAAACAGCAGAAGGATGCACCGCAGCACCGTAACACGTCGCAGCACCACGATGCAGCATCGCAGCACCATAACACGTCGCAGCACCACGATACAGCACCGCAGCACCATAACACGGCACAGCACCACGATGCAGCATCGCAGCACCATAACAGGTCGCAACGCAAGCCGCACATCCCCCTGCAACCGCCTGTACATTACGTATGCCCGGTAATTAATAAAAACAAACAAATTATGAATGGAGAAATGATGGAATACATGGTCGGCAGACGAGGTATTCCGATGGACGTCCTGACAAGGATGAAGATAGAGGAACGCTTGGAATTCCTGCCGCAGACCGGCAAGGAAGAAGCTTGCATCTGCTTCCCTTACCTGGAGGACGGAGTAATGAAAAACATGAAATTCCGGGATGCCGCAAAGCATTTCAAGATGGTGAAAGGAGCCGAACTGATTCCTTGGAACATAGACGCCATAAAAGGGAAGGAAAAGTGCTACATCACCGAAGGCGAGATAGATGCCCTCAGCCTGATAGCCGCAGGACTGGAAGAGGTGGTGTCCGTACCCAACGGAGCCGGAGGCGCGAACCTTCAGTGGCTGGACCGCTTCGTGGAGTCGCACTTCGATGACAAGACGGAAATCATCCTGGCCATGGATACCGACAAGCGCGGAGTGGAGTTGCGCGACGAACTGGTGCGCCGCCTGGGCGTGGACCGCTGCAAGGTGGTGGCCTGGGGGGAAGGCTGCAAGGATGCCAACGAGTATCTGTTGAAGTACGATCTTCCGAGGCTCCGCCAGCAGGTGGAGCAGGCGGCGGAAATCCCGTTGGAAGGAGTCTTCTGCCCCATGGACGAATGGGATACGCTGATGGATATTTATTACAACGGAATGCCGGAAGGAGCCGATACGGGACTGGAGAATCTGGACCGGCTGATTAAGTTCGAGCGTGGTTTTGTGCTCACGGTCACAGGCGTTCCCGGTAGCGGAAAAAGCGAGTTTGTGGACGAAATTGCCATGCGCCTGCTCCTGCGCCACGATTGGAAGGTGGGCTATTTCAGCCCGGAGAATACCCCGCTGGCCTATCACTACCGCAAGCTGATACGCCGCGTGGTGGGCAAGCGTTTCGAACACAAGGGGATGCCGTTGCCGGAAGCCGGACAGGCCATCCGTTACCTGGCACAGAGTGTCTTCTCCATTATGCCGAAAGAGGATTTCTCGGTAGAGAGCGTGCTCCGCATTGCCGCCCAACTGGTGAGCCGGAAAGGAGTGAAGGTGCTGGTGGTGGACCCCTTCAACCGCTTCGAGCATCAGATTCCCGACTGGGAAACGGAAACGCAGTACATCAGCCGCATCTTCGACGAGTTCTCCAATTTTGCCGTGAAGCACAAGGTGTTGCTCATTCTGGTGGCGCACCCCACCAAGTTGCGCCGCGAACCGGGAAGCAAACGCTGGCCTGTGCCCACGCTGTATGATATCAACGGCTCGGCGGCCTTTTTCAACAAGACGGATTATGGAATGGTGGTAGACCGTAACGATGAACTGGGGCAGGTGCTGGTGCGTGTGGCCAAGGTACGTTTCGACCATCTGGGCGGACCGGGAGATGCTTTTTTCGCCTTCAGCACTTACAACGGACGCTACACGCCTACCGAGGAGAGGACCTTGGATCATAATCCGCCCGAACCGAAGTGGGAGCATACCAATTTCCTGACAGAGAAGCTGAAGCCCGAACAGCAGGGCCTGGGGTTTAATGAGGGGGAATGAAGTAGTTGAATGTTGCTGTTCCTGAATAACTTGGGGATAGGAGAAGGGAGATGTCAAAACAAAAAGGACAGCCCCGAAAAGTTACAGATAGTAATTATAACACGTAAAAGGATCGTATCAAGCTCTGTATGGAGTAATGATACGACCCTTTCTTTAGTCTTTTAGGATGCTCAAATTTCAGATTGTAAGTTCATGTTTTCAAAATCTGAGTTTTGACACTCGCCTTTTAGGCTTTTAGTTACAGTCTGTAACTTCTCGGAGTAGTTATTTTATTTTGACATACCCCCTTTAAAAGTTGCTTACAAGTAGATCATGTTGCCGGCAGGCTTTACTGATTACTGGTCATTCCTCAGTGATCACTGGTCATTCCTCATTAGCCATTAAAATCCTCTCCACCGTTCCCGTTTTATCTCCTCGCACTGCCGTCGCTGCCATGCGGGCATTATTTTCTCCAGCTCTTTCAGTTTCCATCCCTTCATAAAGCGTATCTCGTCCTTTTCCTGCTCCGTGCACAGGCTGATGCGCAGCAGTTCGGGGTAGAGCACCTGTATATGGAAAATCTTGGCTCTCCACAGCAGCATGGACATCTGCCAGGGGGTGAGGGCTTGGATGCGGTTCAGGGTGAGCAGCATTTCCAGATAATGACGGTAGAAGGCTTTGTCCACGGTCATGAGTTGGTTTATCAGATAGTTCATTTTTATTATTGTTAAATGAAAAGATTAGTTGAATGAAGGGTCAGGAAATCAAAGCGGAGGAAAGGGACGCTATCTTTGGAGAAAACCCCCTTGGATACGTTATCTTTGAAGAAGCCTCTTTGAAAACAAACGGTTCTCATTGGAAACCCTATCTTTGGAGAAATCATCCTTGGATACGTTATCTTTGAAGAAGCCTCTTTGAAAACAAACGGCTCTCATTGGAAACCTTATCTTTGGAGAAAGCTTCCCTTAAAAGCGGTATTCCTTCACAGCATCAAAACAAGGGCACGGCTTCACGGGATTCAAGTCATGATGCCCCACTATCAACGCTTTGGGGAACAGGAGGCGCAGCTCGCGCAACAGTGCCAGCATACTTCCCTTCTGCATCAGAGTACGCGTATCGGCAGGTGTGCAGTCCGCCGAGAGTCCTCCCTCATAGCAGATGCCGATAGAATGCCGGTTATGGTTCTTGCAATGCGCTCCCACCTTTTCCAGAGGTCGTCCGCGGTGAATCTCTCCGTCACGGGTGATATAGAAATGATATCCTATGTCCGTGAAGCCCCGGTGGCGGATGTGGTCCCGGCGGCAAGTTTCAAAATCCAGCCTCCGCCCCTCAGGGGTGGCGGAGCAGTGGATAATAATCAGGGTGATGGTTCTCATGATCATCAGATACAGGCGTTCAGGCCGAGTGCGCCGGCAACGGCGGTGGCTACGGTGATAATTACTTTCAGAATCAGTGTCCAGGTGTTTTTCTTTGTTCTTGAACTCATTGGAATTTTGTTTTAGAGGTTGATAATAAGTGAATTGTAATGGAAGCCAAGGGCTGAATGTACCCCAATGAAAACGGCTTGTCACAGGGGCACATTCAGCCCTTTAGCGTCGTGCCTTTAGCGTCGTGCCTTGCTTCCGTCATACAGGGGTTCCGTCAGGCCTGTCCTCCGTTTTCCGGCTCCTTCGCCTCTCCGGTAAGATCCACACTGGTCTTTCCGGCTTTCAGCGCCTTCACCACCAGTCGGGCCGCCTTGCGCGTGGCCACCAGGTTGAACACGGCTTCCTCCTGCAAGTTCTGGAAACGTGTTCCGGCACTCCAGTTCACATTCAGCTTTCTGACGTGGATGGCAGGATTGTAGTCGGCAGCGCTTTCCGCTCCCAGGCTGTTGATGCTGATGGAGAAATCCCCCAAGTCGCCCAGCTGTATCTTCTGTCCTCCCAGAAGCTGTTCCCTCATGCAGTCCACCGCCATGGTGAGGATGGCCACGATGTCCGCGCGCTTGTACACACAGCCGTGGCTGGCAATGTGCTCGGCAAAGCGGTTGATGTCCATCACTTCCGAATACTGTGCACTGGCGTAAGCCTTCTTGGCGGCATCCGCGTCCATCGGATTGCTACGCATAACGATACTGTAATTTACCATAGTCTGTTAAAATTAAAAGTTGATAATTGAGAATTAAGAAACACTGTTGCCGGGGAATGAAGCAAGTCAGCCGTCAGTCACTGTCCATTAACCGTCAGCCACTGGTCGCCGACTGCTGAAAGAACCCTATCTTTCACGTGTAAGATCCTATATCTTACAGCTGTAAGATTATAGATCTTTCGCCTTCATCGTCCCGACATTACAAAGATACGATGTGCGGATTCCGGAAAGTTGATTCCGGTGGGTTGTAGTTGATAACAGTTGATTCTAGTTGATTATTGTTGGAAAAACATTCTTTCTTCTCGTCCGTTTTTCGTACTTTTATGGAAGTAAATAAAAAGTATGGAATGTATGGAGAATTTTGAGATACGCACGTATGGCCGCACCGAACTGGCCCTGTGTTATTTCCCGGATTTGAATCCGCAGGTGGCTTACCGTAAGTTGCAGTATTGGATTGACTATTATCCTCACCTCAGGGAGCAACTGGAGAAGATGGGCAGTGGCTTGAGCTGCCGTACCTATATGCCGGCTCAGGTACAGCTGATTGTGGGGGCGATAGGGGAGCCTTGAAAGGGGATTGTGATGGAGTGCGGCCAGATAAAAAGAATGGCTTCCCCGATTGCGTAATCGATATGGCAAGTGAACGACCGGCTCCTGTTGACAGTCGCATTGAAAGATTGGCAAGGTTGATATATGTGAATGAAAATGACACGAATGACGCCAATCAGAGATATAGACCCAATTTGCGCCATTCGTGTCATTCACATTCTGGATAAAGAACGGAATAGAACCTCTATTCCCGTATTTCTCCCTTATGCACCAGCATTTTCACCAGTGTCCGTTTGGAACTGTGCGTGTCCGAAACCCATAGCACAGAGTCGTTTTGCGCATAGATGCGGGCAGGCTGGGAAAAAGCATATCCTTTTACAGTTTTTATTTTCTTGCTCCATTCGTTGGACTGGCGTTCGTATATGTTGATGGCATCATTGTCACCGGTAGCATACCAGCGGTCGCCGCACAACGCCAGTGTCTTGGGCTTGAAGCCGGGCGACAGGGAAAGGTCGTCCAGATCGATGGAAGCGTTGTTTGCCATATCATCGTTGACCAGTGCCGGATCGAGCACCCGTATTTTCTTCCCTTCATAATCCGTGAGCAGCAGATGCCCTTCCGCATCGGGCTGCATGGAATGGCTGGCAAAGCCGTTGTTGCCCGGACTGCCGTTGCCGGATGCCCGGCGGTAGCGGTTCACCTTCTGGTAATTTTCCGGGGTGGCATCCTCCTCTTTGTAAATGCTGACCATTCCGTTCTTGTCGCGTGCGAAAATCAGCCCGTCCTTTACCGTCATGGCCTGTGCCTGGAATACGGGGCCGCTCCATTGCCCGTTGCCTATGCAGGTGAGGTAGGACAGTTCCGGCAACCGGAATACATGGATGCGCGACTGGCGTTCGGCCACATACAGCCGGTTGCCCGACGGCACGATGGCTTCTATCTGACTTCCGAAACTCTTCTCCCCGCCGTCGTGCTGCCAGCTCTGCAAGGTTCCCAGCCGTTCACCTTTCTTTATACTGAACAGCAACAGGCTGCTGCCTGCCTTTCCGATGTTTGAGATGAAAAGGGTATCCCCCAGATGAGCGACGGTATAAGGGGTGAAATCCTCGGCCGTTTCCATACCCAGGGTTTCCGCATCAATCAGCTGCGCCGCCTCATACGAGTAATACCAGTAACTGTTATAATCCCCGTTTCCTTCTCCTTCCCCGTTTCCTCCGCCGGGAGCGGAGGGGTAGCCGCAGATTTCATCCAGGGTGACTTTGCTGCATTGTGCCGTCAGGACTCCGGACAGCACAATCAGGATATAAGCGTATATTTTCATGTTGTTCTTACTATATTATATAGGTATATATTTATTTCAGCTCACTCATGGGGATGGCGTAAACGCATGTCCCGTTTTTCACGCGGTCGGTGATGAACAGCGTGTGGCGGCGGATGCAGAATTTCTCAGGTGCTTGCAGGGTGATGCCGCCGATGGTGGTATGGTCCTTCATGATCTCTCCCGTCCGGGGATTGACCTCACAGAACTTTTCTGTGCCGTTGGAACTTACAAACAGCCTTCCTTCGTAGAAATCCAAGTCGTAGGGTACATTTTTATAAGCCAGTTGCCCGGTGCGTTTGGGTGAAACTCCTTCCCGTATCCCGTCAGGGGCGAACAGGTCTATGCGTTTGGCGGGATGGGTGGAGTAGAGCAGGCCGGTCTGTTCGTCCACCGCCATGCCGTAAGTGCCGTTTGTCTCGCCCAGATGTTCGGAACGTACATAAATCCGCGGAGTCACTCCGGACTGTATAGCCTGCTCTTCTACAAAGTTGACGTAGCGTTTGTCGTGTATCATGACCAGCCCTTTGTAGAGCAGCACATCGAAGGCATGTACGGTCTGCGTGGGCCCTGTTCCCCAGCTTCCATTGCCTATGCAGGTAAGGAACTGATGGCTCTTCGCATCAAAAATCTCGGTACGGCTTCCTTCGTGGGTGACATAAATCTTGTCGTTGGCACGGGTGATACCGTTCGGGCGGCCGCCGAATTTCCCGGTAGCTTCTCCGTGCTTCCATTCCTTGATGCTTCCCAAGTGCTTCTTGCCGCCGCCGGCAAGGCCGAACACCTCTACGCTGTACTGGTTGTCCGCATCGTTCACGGCATACAGGGTATCTCCGTACACATATACATCCTTGGGGCGGAAGGTGGTTCCCGTAGCGCCGGGCAAGTCGGTATAATCCAGCTTGAACGCCACCGGCTCCCCGTCGTTTCCTCCCCGGTCGGTCTCTCCGCGCAGGGGAGACAGGCCACCGTCCAGCGCATCGAGTTCCGGGTCTTCGATAATGTGTTTCGAAGCCACGTATATATCATCAAAATAACGGTTCCTGCTCCAGCGGGTGTGCAGGAAGCGGCGGGAATAGACGGGCAGCTCCTTGTCCAGCGACAGCGCCACATATACGTTGTTGCACAGGGTGATCCACCCCGGTCCCGTCTGTTCGTAAGTCATGTTTCCCGCATGGCCGTAGCCCACACAGTGGGCAAACTCGTGGAATATGGTTTCGGTGATGCTTTTGTCATCGGCATAGTGTTCCAGATAACACACTTCATGCATGCCGAAGGTGGTTCCTCCGCCCAGTCCCATCACGCCGGTGGTATAGCCGAAGGTCAGTCCGCGGTGGTTGAGCACGTTGGCCAGCAGGGCGGTCTTGTCTATTTCCGTCTTGTCATTGTTGCTGTGCAGCGGGCCGAACTCGTACAGGGCAGTCTTGAACCGTTCCGACGAGAACATATACGCCATGTTCAGCGCGATGGCCACCGCCTCACGCGTGTGCGAAGCCTTCATCTTGTACTTCCAGCTGTCCTGGGTGTCACTGTATCTGCCGAAGGCGATGTACCATTTGCAACGGATGGATTGCAGCCTTGCCCAGTACGGGTCGTCACACTCTACGGTGAAGGTCAGGTTTTCTTCCGTGAGGTAGGGGTTTGCCATGATCCGTATTTTCTTTCCGCTGCGGGTATAGGCGGTCAGGTCCTTGGTGGCGAACGGTATGTGTACCCGGAGTTGCTGGAAAGGCATGATCTTTTCCAGCGACATGAACTTGAATTCTTCCTCGTAACCGTCTATCCTGGCCCAGAAAGTCACGTTTTTCAAGGCTCTGGGACTATAGAAACGGAGTTGGAAACAGTGCTCGTCGTCCATTCCGAACTGAAGAGGCCGGCTGACGTAGAAGCTGCGCTGGCCGGAGTCGAAATAAACATCCTGGGATTCATTGTCATTCAGCAGGTAATACGTGTTGTCCGGGTTATAATCCGTTTCGGCCAGCCGGACGGGCAATTCGTTGTTTGCCACGTTTCCTTCTCCGGAAACCGGAAGTTCGTCCTCTTTGCAGCTACCCAGCAGTAAAAGCATACCTGCTAAAATCAACAGGCTGGTGGAAAAAAGTTTTTTCATCGTCTGTCTTTATTAGAATTACATTTAAATTTGAAATAATCACTCTTTTGGAAAAGGGTTGCAAAAATAATTGTTTTGGATCAGACGGACAAAGAACCTGTATTTCATTTTGTATGAGTCCCTGTTTTTTATGTTCTTTTGTTTTTCTGCCTCAAAAAAAATAAATCCTATATTGTTGCCCTGGGCTTTGTTCATAGGAAAATATGCTGTATTTTTGTTATCCGAAATAAAGATGAAGATATGGCACAACCTTTAGCAGAACGTTTGCGTCCGAAGACATTGGACGATTATATAGGTCAGAAACACCTGGTGGGG
>OGXQ01000036.1_pt1 | contig 75158 bp, 69 predicted proteins | sample 1576291 | NCBI WGS metagenome assembly OGXQ01 (sample SAMEA3541575, study PRJEB24748) | human gut metagenome | biome: human gut; feature: human-associated habitat; material: faeces | place: China | collected 2012 | reverse complement strand
GGACTTTTTTACTATTCCCTGTCATTGTTTTTCACGGTTTCTATGATACCCCGAAAAAGCAGGCTGTGTCAAGGAGAAAGGGAAATTTCTTAAGAATTTCTTTCGGATTTTGTTAGAGGACTGCAAGATAGATATGATAGAAACGAGGAAACAGATTAGAAAAGATTAGAAAAGATTAGATGCACGACTTTACTTGAAAGAAGAATTTCCCTGTGGTATGATACATCTGTATCAGAAAAATAACCCGAAAAAAGGGAAAGGATAAAGAAAAATGAAAAAGATTTTGATTGTTGTGGATATGCAGAATGACTTTATTGACGGCTCTCTCGGCACACCTGAGGCGGAGGCGATTGTAGACAATGTGATTGCAAAAATCAACACCTACACCAAGGATTGCGTGTATGCAACCAGAGATACCCATCAGGATAATTATTTGCAAACGCAGGAGGGTGAAAACCTTCCCATTGTGCATTGCATCGAAGGCACATACGGCTGGCAGCTGAATGAAAAGGTACAGGCAGCTCTGGGCAGTGCCGTTGTGATGAATAAGCCATCCTTCGGTTCATGGGAACTGGCAGATATGATGGTCATGGAATTTGCAGGACTGCCTGCGGAAGAATGTGAAATTGAGATTATCGGTCTTTGTACCGATATCTGCGTGGTTTCTAATGCGCTGATTTTAAAGGCAAGACTACCTGAGGTGAAAATCAGCGTAGATGCATCCTGCTGTGCAGGGGTAAGACCCGAAAGCCATGCGGCGGCATTGCAGACCATGCAGATGTGTCAGATTCATGTGCGGTAAAAAGCACCTTTTTGCAGAAAGAGAATCTTTTTTATAGGAATTTTTTTGTAAGGACGTGAGGGTATGAAGGACGAAAGATTAGAAAAGCTGGCAGATGTGCTGGTAAATTATTCAACAAAGGTGAAAAAAGGTGACCGCGTTGCTATTTCCGCAGAGGATGCGGCATTGCCGTTTATCAAGGCAGTCGCAAGGGCGGCAGTGAAGGCGGGCGCGTTGGTGGAATATTATATTGACGTTCCCGATGTGGATGCGGAGCTTCTGAAAAATGGGACAGAGGAGCAATATGCCAGAGAAAATATTCGTTTTGGTGCCTGCGCAAAAAGCGATGTCTGGATCAGCGCATGGGGCAGCGAAAACACAAAGACCATGCAGTCCATCGAAGCGGAGAGACTGAAACAGAAGCGTCTGGCGAATAAAGACAACCGCAAGATTTATTCCGAACGCATGGGAACGGGTGAGCTGCGCTGGTGCGGCACACAGTTCCCGACAAACGGAGATGCCCAGAATGCCGGCATGAGTCTGGAGGAATATGAGGATTTCGTTTATACCGCAGGCTATCTTTACGAGGAAGATCCTGTCACCGGGAACCGGACTTTTCAACCACAGAATACGGGCTTTCTTCCCGAAAATGCAGCAAAACCCGCCGTGCGCATGCACGGCGGGCCCGGGAAAAGGCTTTGTTCTCTAGTTTGCCCGCTCGTTCAGATACTGCAGGAGCTGCTCGTCCGTCATGCCCGGCAGAACGGTCATGCGTCCAAGATCGATCAGCGTCTGCGGCAGACCGACCACAACGGTGTTCACGCGGCTTTCGTCCGTCGTCAGGGTGACCTTGTAGCCGCATTCGCGCAGCACAACATCGGTCAGCGTGGTATGCATGCCCTCGGGGAACGCGATCACATCGGGCTTGGGAATGCCGAACGCCGTAAACGTTTCCGCTTCACACGCTGCGTCGGTCTGCACGGCGTCGATATACTCCGTCTCGGATTCGCCGGGCAGCGGCAGCATATTCTCCCGCGCGGGCTTGACGGTCTCATAGGGCGGCCACTGGTGCATGTCATAGGTATGTGAGCCGATGGAAATGAGGCCGGAGTCCAGCATTTCCGTGATCTCAGTCTGACCGAAGTGAGGCGTCAGGCTGTAATTCGTATCCTTGTAATAGCGGTCATGCCCGATCGAGCAGCCAATGGCAAAGATCGACGCATGGAAGCCAAGCTCCCGCAGAACGGGATAGGCATAGACTGCGTTGCTGGTATAGCCGTCGTCAAACGTGATCATGACCGGCTTTTCCGGAAGCGGCGTTCCCTGCTCCACAAACGCGATCAGCTCATCAAATGAGATCGGCGTATAGCCCTGCTCCTTCAGAAGGTGCATCTGCCGCTCAAACGTCTCGGGGTGCAAGGTGGTCTCGCTTTCCGGCTGATCCGGGTCGAGATGGTGATACAGCAGGATCGGGACGGTCGCGCTGCCGTTTTGAAGATAAGCGCTTTCCCCGGCGGCTTTCTTCAGCTGCGCTGCATCCGTTGGCTCCCCCTGCCTGCAATAGACGCCGAAGGCATCGGGCAGACCGACGCTCTCATCCCCGGCGATCCGCGCCAGTACGAGGTTGGCAGCAGCATTTCGCGTATGTGTTACGTCATAGAAGAACCGTTCGTCATAGGTCAGCGGTGTGATCGAGAAATTCCAATAGTCCGTCACGTCCGAGAGCGCCTGATAGAATGCATTCAGGGCGGCATTGTCGTACTGCTCGATCTGCTCCCGGCAGAACGGAGTAAGGATGACGGTCAGCTCCGTCCCCGCTTCGCCGCACATTTCGCGGATCGCGGCGACATTCCCGGCACAGCGCTCGATGTCAGGGAGCGTTGTATCGGCCGTCTCTGAAAGGTAGTCCTCACCGTGGAGCGTAAGATAGTCCTGCAGGCTGCCGATGGATTCCACGTCGCGCAGCCGCTTGTCATAGGTCCCGCTTTCCGGCAGAAAGACGTCAAAGGTCTGCGGCATTTCCGTGTCCTTCCGGAGGGAGGACAGCTTTTCCATCGCAAAGGAAGGGCTTGCAAACAGGAAGCGGAGCTTGTAGGCCGCTTCGTTCTCCCCGCTCACCCGGTAATCGGGCACGGCGGTCAGGCCCTCCGTTTTACTGTGCAGAGCATAGGCATCGCTCAGCCCGAGCACAAGGACGATCCGCTTGACCTCGCCCTGCTCCAGCAGATAGCGGACCAGCTCGCGGTCATAGTCAGTGTCCGCTCCGTAGTGGAACATGTTATAGAAGCTGCCGCCGTAATACCGCTCCAACGTTTCCGGCAGATAGGATGCGGCAGAGGACGATCCGACTACAAACGAATCGTATTCGCCGGGCCGCTCGGAAATATAGCGCACCTTGCTGCCGCGCGGATTGAGCGTCTGCGCATAGGAATCCCACTGCAGCGGAGAGGCCTCAAAAACGCCGAAGGGATCGATGAGCCAATTGCCCAGGACACAGACGACGCCGACCAGCAGCAGCGCGCAGACGACAGTCAGAAGCCATTTTTTACCACGCAAGCAGGATCACCTCAGACATTTTCATAGACATAAGCAATGGGCGTATAGCCGGCGTTTCCATAGACGAACAGCACGACCGTCAACAGCGCCACAAACAGGATCAGGAACTGCACGAGCCACTTTCGCTCGCAGAGCCAGCGGGCAACGTCGGTCCCCCGCTCGGCGGCGAAACTGACGGCAAAGACCACGCCGAGCATGGGGACGACCTTCCAGAGCACAGACAGTGAGAAGCCCAGCTCCGTAAACAGGGCAGCATGGACGCGGGTCACACCGAAGTGCAGCACCGTCTGCTTCAGCATCCCGAGCGCAGAACGCAGCGAAGACGCGTTTGAGAAGTACCTGCCGATGATGACCAGCAGATTCGTGCGGACGACGCCCCAGACCAGCGCTCCTTTTTTCGGGTCCTCCGGAGAAAGCCGGAGATGCTTCCGGATCGGCGCACGGAACATGGCGAGGGACATCCAGAAACCGTTCCACAGGCCATAGGCAATGTTGGCCATGCCGGGCCCCTGCCAGACGCCGACTGCGAGAAACACGAGGAACGTGCACAGACTCGGCACGATACACTTTGCGGCATCCAGCGGCATATGGCGGCGGCAGAACTGCGCGAGCCTGCCGAAAGGCTTGGAAAGTGCCAGCGGATAGAACAGGTAGTCCTTCATCCACTCGCCCAATGAGATATGCCAGCGCCGCCAGAAATCGGACAGGCTGACAGAAAAATAGGGGCGGCAGAAATTCTCCTGCATGGAGATGCCAAACAGGCGGGAGATGCCCATCATCAGGTCGATGCCGCCGGAAAAGTCGCAGTAAAGCTGGATGCAGTAGAGTGCCGCACCCAGAAAGCAGATGATGCCGGGGTAGGCCGCGTAACCGCCGTAGATCTTCGCCACGATCGGTGCAAGCGTATCTGCGATCATCGCCTTTTTCAGCACGCCGTAGAGCATGCGCAGAAACCCGTGCTGGATATTATCCCAGGAAAAATCGTTTCCCGCCGTGAGCTGCGGCTGCAGATCGGCAAAGCGGTTGATCGGTCCCTGCACCAGCTGCGGGAAATAGCAGACAAACAGCGCATAGCGCAGGAAGCTCCGCTCTGCCCGATGTTTGCCGCGGCTGATATCGATCAGATAAGCGGAAGTTTGGAAAATGTAGAAGGATATGCCGAGCGGCAGAAGAAAATGCGGCAGCGGCAGCTCCGTGCCGAGCACGGAATTAACGACTGCGGCCAGAAAGCCGCCGTACTTCAAAAGCGCCAGCGACGCAAAGTTCAGCACGAGCGACAGCGCCAGAACGCGGCGCTTTTTCCGGTCATTTGCGCGCTTCTGGCGCTTGCGCTCCTCCTTGGTCTCGGCAGCGGGCCGGAAGGCCGCAAGCCGGTCCAGCCACAGGCCGAAAAGATAGGTAAGCAGGATCGTCGCGGCGAGATAACCTGCCATCCGAACACCGTAGGTCAGATAAAACAGGATGCTCGCCGCCAGAAGGACATATTGCCGCAGCCGCTTCGGGAACAGATAGTACAGCATGACCGCCGCGAGCGTAAAGAGCAAAAAGCTCAGACCCGTGATCGGCATGGCTTACTCCTCGTCCTTCAGCCTCTGCACCAGAGCATAGATCGCCTCGGCGGAGTTGAAATTCTCGGGGATCAGATCCTCCACGGAGATCTCAATATCATAATGACACATCAGCTCATCGACCAGCATCACGATATCCAACGACTCCAGAAGCCCGTCGTCGATGAGCCGCTTTTCGTTGTGAAAATCAACATTCAGATGGAGTCCGTCCAGCACTTGATAAAGCTCGTTCATGGTATCAATCCTCTTTCGACAAAATCAGCAGCGCCCGCCGGTCGATCTTCCCCGTGCGATTCTGGGGAAAGCGCTCCAACCGGCGGCATACGCTCGGAAGCATATATTTCGGGAGCCTGTCCCGCAGTCTGGCAAGCAGGGCCTTTTCCCCTGCCTCGCCCGTATAAAACAGCGTCAGCCGCTCGTCGACGAAAACGCAGGCGGATGCCTCCACGCCCTCAGCAGCGTTGGCGCACAGCTCGATCTCGGACATCTCGATACGATGTCCCATGAATTTGATCTGCGTGTCCTTCCTTCCCGCAAAGAGCAGGGACCCGTTTTTCCACACGCCGAGATCGCCCGTGCGGTACATCGGCTCACGGAACCGGGAATTCAGCGGATTCTGCACAAAGACTTGGGCAGAGAGCTGCGGACGATTGTAGTAGCCCAGCGACAGGCAGCTTCCCGTCACGCAGATCTCGCCGGTCCGCCCTTCCTCCCGGACAGGCTCGCCGCCGTCGAGCAGGAATACATCGCAGTTGGCAAACGGCCTGCCGATCGGGACCTCCTGCAGCACCTCGTCCGCGCTCTGCACAATATGGTAAGTACAGTTGCAGGTGATCTCCGTCGGGCCATAGAGGTTCACGAACCGCGCCTGCGGGACGGCCTGCATCCAGTATTGCAGCGTCTTCGGCGGCATGACCTCGCCCGAGAACATGATATTTTTCAGATACAGCGGGCGCAGCGTCTGGAAGGCATGAAGGCGGGCAAGGATCTTCAGTGCGGGCACCGCCCAGATGATCGTGTCTACGCTGCGTTCGTTGAGCCGCTCGAGAAGCAGCTTTGGGAAGGAAAACAGCTTCTTCTCCAGGATCTCAAGCCGCCCGCCGACACGAAGCGAGAGGAAGATATCCTTGACAGAGACATCAAAGTCAAACGGTGCCTGATTGCCCCAGACAGCGCCGTCGGCAAAGTCGAAGGCACGCATGAACTGCTCCACCATGTCGATCACCGAGCGATGGCAGATGGAAACGCCCTTCGGCTCGCCCGTGGAACCGGAGGTGAAAATAACGTATAAAAGATCGGTATCCTTACGCTGCTTCCACGGCGCCGCGGCGGATGGGATAGGCGCTTCCGCGCGCAGCTCCTGCTGGGAAATGACCGGGATATCCTGCGTCAGCTCCGCATCGATGCTGGCTCCGGCAGTCATGATAGCCGCAGGCTTCAGCGTCTCCAGCATGCTCCGGAGCCTGACAGCCGGGAGCGCCGGATCGATGGGAACATAGAAATTTCCGCTGTATACGATGGAGAAAAATGCCAGAAGGTCCGTCACGTCATGGCGAAGCAGCACACAGACGGGCGCATTGACAACTGAAAGCCGCTCAGAGAGAGCCGCTCCCATATCGCATACTGCCGTCCACGCCTCGCGGTAGGTCAAGGCAGACGCGGCATCTGCCCAGCAGACCCGGTCGGGGACCCGCGCTGCGGAAGCCTCCAGATAGGAAAGGACATTGATCTTCAAAAAAGTCACCCTGCTTTTGGACAAAGATAAAAAGAGTATAGCATAGTTCGACCGTTTTTTCAACCGGCGCGGCAATTTGGTCCGTGCATTTCCGGTCCGGAGCGCCTGAAGACGGGGAAACGCGGTCAGAGATACCGCCCCGTGATGCTGGCCTGATTTTCCCGGATCTCCTGCGGTGTGCCGCTGGCGACGATCCGGCCGCCCGCGTCTCCGCCGCCGGGGCCCATATCGATGACATAGTCGGCGTTTCGGATCACGTCAAGGTCATGCTCGATGACGATGACGGTCGCGCCGTTGTCCAGCAGCGCCTGAAAAACGCCGAGCAGCACGCGAACATCCAGTGGATGCAGGCCGATGGACGGTTCGTCGAACACAAAGACGGAGTCCGTCTGCGTCCTGCCGATCTCGCTGGCGAGCTTGAGCCGCTGTGCCTCGCCGCCGGACAGGCTCGGCGTTTCCTCGCCCAGCGTCAGGTAGCCGAGGCCCAGCTGCCGGAGAACGGCCAGTCGCTGGCTGACGGTCTTCCGGTCCCGGCAGAATTCCAGCGCGGAATTCACGTCCATATCCATCAGCTCCGGAAGCGAGGCACTCTCCCCCGCGCCGTTCGTCAGGCGGACTGCTTCGGCCGCTCTGGCATAGCGTGAGCCATGGCAGTCCGGACAGGGAATGTCCACATCCGGCAGGAACTGCACGTCCAGACTGACGATGCCGGTGCCGTCGCAGCCGGGGCAACGCAGGGAGCCGGTATTGTAGGAGAAATCGCCTGCCTTATAGCCGCGCGCCTTCGCGTCCGGAGATTTGGCATAGAGCTTGCGCAGCTCGTCATGCGCGCCCGCATAGGTCGCGACCGTCGAGCGGACGTTGATGCCGATCGGCGTCGCGTCGATGAGCTTGACATGCGCGATGCCGTCGGCCGAAACGGTGCGGATATGCGCTGGCAGTGCACTGCCAGCGATGGTTGCCTCCAGCGCGGGGATCAGGCTCTCGAGCACCATGGTCGTCTTGCCGGAGCCGGACACGCCGGTCACGACGGTGAGGCGCCCCTTGGGGATATCCACCTCCAGCGGCTTGACGGTATGGATGGAATCGGTGGAAAGATGGATCGTCCCGTTTGCAAAAAGCGTCTCTTTTTCAGTACAGCAGCGCAGCTTTGTCTCTGCCGTTCCGGCAAGAAAAGGTCCGATCTGAGAGGCGGGGTCGGCCTCGATCGCAGGGATGGTCCCCTGCGCAATGACATGGCCGCCCTTTGCGCCCGCCTCCGGGCCCATCTCGACGATCCAGTCAGCTTCTTTCAGGATCTGCGTGTCGTGGTCGACCAGAATGACGGAATTGCCGTCGGAGACCAGATCATGCATCACACCGGTCAGGCCCACGATATTCGACGGGTGCAGGCCGATGGACGGCTCGTCAAGCACATAGAGGACGCCGGTCGTTCGGTTGCGCACTGCGCGGGCCAGCTGCATCCGCTGGCGCTCACCGGTCGAGAGCGTCGACGCCGAGCGGTCCAGCGTCAGATAGCCCAGTCCGAGGTCCATCAGGCGCTTGGCCGTGCTTTGGAATGCTTCGCAAATACTCTCAGCCATTGGGCGCATCTCCTCCGGCAGGCCGGAAGGCACACTCTTTACCCACTCGACGAGCTGTGTCAGCGACATGGTACAGGCCTCATCCAGAGAAATACCCCGCAGCCTCGGCGCGCGGGCCGCGCTCGACAGGCGCGTGCCGTGACAATCCGGGCAGACATCCTCTTTCAAAAACTTTTCCACTCGCTTCATGCCCTTTTCGTCCTTGACCTTGGAAAGAGCATTTTCTACGGTGTAAACGGCGTTGAAGTAGGTAAAATCCAGATCACCGGCCTGCCCGGTATTCTTATTGTGATAGAAAATGTGCTTTTTCTCCGCCGGGCCGTGGAACACGATGTCCTTCTCCCGCTCCGTCAGCTCGCGGAACGGTACATCCGTGCGCACGCCCATCTCGCGGCAGATATCCGTCATCAGGGACCACATCAGGCTTTTCCACGGGGCAACCGCACCCTCGTCGATGGTCAGGGACTCATCCGGCACAAGCGTCGCCATATCAATGGTGTGCACCATGCCCGTTCCGCCGCACTTCTGGCACGCGCCCTGCGAGTTGAATGCCAGCTCCTCGGCAGACGGAGCATAAAAATGCACGCCGCACGCCGGGCAGACGAGCTCCTTCCCGGCCGCGACGAGCAGCGAAGGGGCCAGATAATGGCCATTCGGGCAGCGGTGGCTGGCAAGGCGGGAATACATCAGGCGCAGACTGTTCAGAAGCTCCGTTCCCGTGCCGAACGTGCTGCGGATGCCCGGCACGCCGGGGCGCTGGTGCAGGGCCAGTGCGGCAGGTACATACAGCACCTCGTCCACGCTGGCCCGCGATGCCTGCGTCATGCGGCGGCGGGTATAGGTGGACAGGGCCTCGAGATAGCGGCGCGAGCCTTCGGCATACAGCACGCCCAGCGCCAGCGAAGACTTGCCGGACCCTGACACGCCTGCGATCCCGACGATTTTTCCAAGTGGAATATCGACGTCAATATTTTTCAGGTTGTGGACCTTTGCTCCACGGATCAGCATCTTATCGATCATGTTTTTTCACTCCGGTTTCTTCTCATATACAGCAGCGGGAATCGCTCGCCCGCTTCATCCATTCCGTCCGCTTTCAGGTGGAAAGATCCGTGTGCTCATAAAAGCCGACCGTCTGCGCGTTGACCGTCAGCTCCCGGACGCCGTAATGCCGCACTGCACATTCCAGCATCTGCCTGCCAAGACCCACGCCGCGTTCGTCTGCCGCAAGGAACAGCATTTCTAGACGCTGGCAGTCAGCCTGGCGATATTCCCGCAACTGCATTTTTCCGTCTCCCTGTATCTTCGTTTTTTTCATGAAGTGATATTATATCGCGAAAGGACCGAGATTGGAAGGGGGCAGGTAAAAAAGCGGCGATCTTCCCGCCGGGCCGAATTGATCGGTCAACACAATAATACCGAAAGATTTCATCTTCGCCTACAAAAGGCGAGCGTTGTAATCTGTTTCGTTCATAGCGAACACCTCCTTCAAAATAGAAATAGCCGCCTGATTTCTTTTGAAAACCAAGCGGCTATGTACGCTATATTCAGTTCGACAAACTGGAATTTGTTTATAGAGGTCTTTGCAAATACACCATATCTACAAGGTGTACACCACACTCATATATCGGGTGATCATAATGATCCGTAAAGAAATTTGGCACGGTATGCGAGCGTACAAAGCCACATTTTTCATAAAAGGGTATCGTCAACGGGCTGTCGCCGGTTCCCACTTGCAGTATCGAAAATTGTCTGCGGTATTTTTCAACAAGAAATTCAATCAGCGCTTTGGCATAGCCTTTTCGCTGAAATGGGGGAACTGTAGCGATATTCTTAATTTCAAGTATTCCATTCCCTTCGTCCGTTACGACACACTCGCATTTCACTCCGTCATCATCAAGAATATGCATTTTACCTTTATAGAGATAACGGTCAACCATATCTTCCTGCTCATCCGCCAGCAGGAGCAAATCAAGATATTGTTTTTTGTTTTCTGTAACTTCTACAATTCTCATCAATCACACCTCCAAATCCCGATTTATCTGATTGATACAGTCCATTCGTCTCCCGAAACCAAATACTGAAATTCTGTCAGCTCCGGCGTGTTCATCACTTTCAGAAGATCATCAAAATCATCCACGGTTTTTACTACAGAAAGGTCACTGTACTTGATCCATTCCATTTGGCCTTCCTCTGATGAGATAAGATCACCCGACCACTGTGTTGCCTTAAACAACAGGACAACATACCTTCCATTCTCTAAGGGAAATTGTTTGACTCCAACCAATCTCGGATTAAGGATCGTTAGACCGGTTTCTTCCTTCATCTCGCGGATCACCGCATCCACAAAAGATTCTCCGGGTTCCACATGCCCGCCCGGCAGTGCGTAGCCTCGCCAGTCTTTCTTTACTCTGTTTTGAAGCAGTATCTTATCGCCGTCTTCGATTAAGCATAATACTGTCAGTTCGACATTCTCTGTCTTGCTCATAGATTTATCCTCACAAACTGCGAATTTATGTCAATGCGAACTCAATCTCATCAAGTTTATTTGTTATTGCGTTCTTTCTCCCTGTCTCCTTAAAGCCTATTCGACGATAGAGTCTCTCAGCATTTATATTATTCTCAAGAATCCACAGCGTAGGGGTATCCGTACATTGGCCTACTGCGTATAGTAACAATTTCGTTCCAAGCCCCATGTTTTGCATATCTGGAAGAATATAAAGATCCTCTATTAAACCCTTTGTTACAGAAACAACCCCTATTGGTTTTTCTTCTACAAGCATATATAGAGCTTTGTTCCGTTGCTCATCTTGTTTCTCAAATACTCCCGTTGCCGATCTGGCGTATGTGTTTCTATGAAATCAGGAGCACAAAATGCACGATGCGATTCCTTCCAGGATATTGAATGGATGGTTGCGGCTTGAAGAAGATTTGTTTCATCTACAGGTACTATCATCCTTACCTCCACAAATCCCGATTTGTCATTCTGATTTAAGCATATTATACGACGATATTGTGACTTTTTCTACCGTCAAGTTCGCAGCATGTATCTGCGGTATGGGGTTGCTCCCATACCGCAGACGGATTATCTTTCCGGCTCATTTTTGCGCTTTGTGCTTCTCTGAACCGGAATGGAGAGCAGCTCTCTTGTACGCTCTCCAAGTTGTTTTTCAATGGCTGTCAACCGTTCTTCCGGCAAATTGAGGGACGGATGACGGGTGAACTTGAAGTCCACCATTCGCCGCAGCTGCGCTTTCTGCTTTGCACCCATTACCTCTTTGCACACATCCTCATAGGAAATGCGGTAGGGATTGGAACGGGTCTTTGCATACGCACTCAGGTTCTTGAAATCGTCCGGCATTGCATAGTTGAACAGCGACAAGCCGTTATCGAAGATGGGCGCCGGGGCGATAATTTCGCCCGTGTGATTGTTCCGCAGCAAGCCGAAGTTGCCGAAGTGTCTGTCCTCGTTGTAAATCAGGGCGTCGAAAACCAGCATACTGCAAAGCTGCTCGTAGAACTCGTCGCCCAAGGTCTTGTAATAATCAAGGCAGGCTTTCAGCGTCGTCTTGCTGAGAATACGCCCGGTAGGGACGAAAGAGGTATCAATATCCGTGAACAGCCGGCACTTGGAAGCAAGGATCCCTTTCCAGTTTTCCAAGTCGTACTGTACGCAGCCGATGCCCATTTTGTCTGCGATCTGACAGGCATAATACTCGCTGTACGGCTCGTTTCCGGTGTTCGCAGCCCCCTCCGTGCCGCCCTTATACAGATAGATGCCGTCACCCTCCACGAACCGCCAAGCCTTCCGCAGCATACCGTTGGTGGTCAGCTCCGGCGAGGTGGAGAATGCCTCCCGGCTGCCGCCTACGCCGGTATAAGCCACCAGCGACAGCGCTTCGGAGAAGCGGTTTTCATAGAAGTTATAATCGGCATACTTGCCGTCAAAGTCGGCGGGGACGACCCAATAGCTGTCGTTGAGGGACAGCCCCATACAGACATCCATGATGCCCTTCGTGTTGTTTACGCTCAGCCCCAGCGTCTTTAAGATTTCATCTGCAAACTGCCGGTTCTTCGGGATCACCCGGCGTTCCAGCCACTTCACAACACCCTCGTTTGTCAGCTCCAAGTCGAGGGGAAACAGCTTTTGCTTTGCCGTTTCGGCGTGAAGAATTGTCGCCTGCAAGCCCTCCAAGCCTCTTTCCTCCAGCGTGAAGGTCAGCAGTGTTTCATCATAAAGGCGCAGGCTATATTCTTTTTCCATTGTGCTGCTCCTTTCCTCAAGCATTACGGACACATCCTTGTCAAGCGCTTCTGCGATCTTGAGCATCAGGTCAAGGGAGAGGTTTTGCGTTCCTTTTTCGATACGGCAGATGTTGGAACGCTGGGTTCCGATGCGCTTTGCAAGCTGCTCCTGCGACAATCCTTTTTCCAGTCTTGCCTGCGTCAGCTTCTGCACAATGCTTTGCCTTGCCGCCAGCAGTTCCTTTTCGGTCATACAAAACCCTCCCTTCCGATCCATTATAATGTTATCATATATGATAACGATTGTCAAGAGGCTCGGCTACCTTTCCAAGTCCCTCGGTTTCTTTTCGGGCGGTTCTTCACCCTCATCGGGTTCACCGCCGACGATTTCGTTCTCACGCTTAAAGATAAATCAGGAGATAGTTTATTTCGGATCAGTTGAATGTCTATTCGATTTTCAAGGTTCGTGAGGTTTTTGCCCTCACTAACCAACTGGGAAATTTTTTTCGATTTGTACGAAGTTTTTTTGAGATTTTTCAAAAAAATTTTTCGACCACCTTTCAGGAACAAAAAAAGCCCCTATCACATCACAAAGATGTAATAGGGGCAGAAATAGAAAAAGCCCGCTGATCGAAATCAGCGGGCTTAAATCATATGAAATTATCGTATGCTATCGGAACTTGTCTGCAATCGCAAAATTCCAAACGCATTTTTGGCGTAAGTTCGGAGTAAATTGGCGTAAGTTGTGGCGTAAGCACCGACAATTTTAGGTCAATCAATAGAGCTTTGCGCCTGCCGGAATGTGAGGATCGACCATCAGCAAATGGAGCTTTTCCTCGCCGTTTTCGTGATGCACGGCTGAGATCAACATACCGCAGGAGTCGATACCCATCATCGCTCTCGGAGGCAGATTGGTGATTGCAATGCAGGTCTTACCGACCAGTTCTTCCGGCTCATAATATTCGTGAATACCACTCAAAATGACCCTATCTACGCCGGTTCCGTCGTCCAAAACGAACTTTAAGAGCTTTTTAGACTTCTTCACAGCTTCGCATTCCTTGACCTTTACGGCACGGAAATCACTCTTGGAGAAGGTGTCAAAATCGACCTGATCCTCAAACAAAGGCTCAATCTGAACATTGGAAAAATCAATTTTTTCTTCCACAACGGGAGCCGTCTGAGTAGCCTCCGCAGGAGTCGAAACTTCCTTGGAAACCTTCTTGTCAGAGTCCAACGGCTTCATTGTCGGGATTTTCGTGACCAGCCTTAGATAAGCTCCGCTTAGCGTCTATAAGTCCCGACCGGCACCTACTCATTTGAAGCTGGGGTAAGCTCAGTTACGCCTAATTCAGATAGCGGAAAATCTAATGGCGTAAGCCGTGGAGTAAGCTGGCGTAAGGTGGCTTCATTTTTTTGAAAACGAGCCGTGTGCTATACTGAAACTTACGACTAAAACAGTATAACACACGGCTTAACGAAACTCAATATTTTCCGTTCAGTTTACAAGCATTTCGATATTTCCATTCTAAAAATCTCTCTCGAAGCACTTGAACATCTTTCTCGGAATCCGTATGGAGATAGATATGATTGCGGATAAATAGCGTTTTGATTTCCGCTGCCATTTGCGAAGCATCCGCAGTTCTTTTAATAAGGTAGTAACCCAGCCGGTTACTTTGACAAATGTGGGCTTTCACGCTTTGCTCTCTTTTCTCCGTCACGGTTGCTCCGGCAATATCGACCGCACAATGTAATTCAGGGAGGTATGCAACAAGTCGCATTCCAAGCTCCGAGTCGCTATTGCTTTTGACCGTAATGCCGTTCTGTGCTCCATACATCATTATCAGCATCTGCGGGAGAGCCTGTTGAAACTCCGCTTCACATTGAGGGCAACCCTTTTGCTCAATAGTTCTATCTGTGATTTTGGCACGGTAAGAGTGTCCTGCTCCGCATTTCCACCAAACGACCTTCATTGAGTTTCTCGATACATTGCTCGGTGTCCACTTGGAGTTCTTTTCATAGTCCCATTCTGAGAGCAAGTGAGGATCAGTTGTTCCAAGATCATTATAGCCTTGCAGAACGGCTCTCTCAGCACAAACAGGACACATACCGCCTTTGACCCGTGCTTTGACGACGGCTTTCCATTCATAGCCGCAGGTACGGCATTTCCACCAAACATTCTTTGTTGACTTCTCATTGACTGCATCGGGAGTCAACGGCAGATTCTTTTCCGACCACTCTGCGGCAAGGGATGGGTACTTTGTTTTTAAGTCATTAAATCCTTTGAGTAGCTTAATCCCACTACAATAGGGACACTGACTTCCTCCGGCACGGGTTGAAATCAATGTGTTCCATTCGTGACCCAAGTGACATTTCCACCAAACTTTAATATTCTTGAAAGCCGTAACCTGATCCGGCATCAGTGGAAGGTTGCGCTCTGACCACTCCTTAGCGATTTCAGGGAAACGGCTTGCCAAGTCGTTGAAGCCCGGTAGTACAAAGTTGTGTGAGCAGTAGGGACAACCTGTGCCGTTCACCGTCCGGCTTTTCACAGATGCCGTCCATTCGTGTCCGAGCTTGCACTGCCATATTACCTTCCTGTGCGTAGCCGCTGTAATCATCGACGGTCTTAGCGGCTCATTCTTGGGCGACCATTCCTTCGCAAGCTCAGGGAACTTACTTTCAAAGTCGTTGTAACCTCGAAGCACCCTCGCTCCCGAACATATTGGACATTGCTCGCCTGCGGAGCGAGCTTTAATGCTTGTCTGCCATTCGTGACCGCAAGCCCCTTTCCACCACACAATTTTATTAGACCCAAAGGTCACGGTATCAGGAGTCAACGGTAAGTTCTTTTCTGACCATTCTGATACAAGATGCGGTCGCATCCTGCTTAAACTATTCTCCATATCTGAACGCTCCATTTCTCATTACTGCTTATAGTATAATTTCCATCCTCAGTTTTGAGAAATGTGCGAAAAAGAGAAAGCACTCTGCGAATTACTCACAGAGTGCTTTCCCTTCAAGTTTCCAGCTTGGTTGTCATATAGTCATCAAAGGCGGTGATCTCTTTCTTTTTCAGAGCGTCGGTCACATCAACATAGATATTCATCGTCGTCGATACATCAGCGTGTCCTAAGATGCTCTGAATGAATTTAAGGTTTGCTCCCGACTCACATAGCCTTGTTGCGAATGTGTGCCGGAGAATGTGGCAACTGAACTGTGGCAGAAGAACCGGATCAGAGTCTGCTCCATATTTTTCGAGGATTTCATCATTACAATCTCGCATCATACGGCGGAGTGCTTTGTTGAGGTTTCCCTGATTTTGAACATCCCCGTAACGGTTGACAAAAATAAAGTCGTCATAGCCGTCCACTCGACTCTTACTGCTGATTTCAGCCTGAGATTGAAACTCTCGCTCCATTAAGAAGGCTTGTTTCACTCCCTCAGTCATCGGGATTTCTCGTTCACCGGCTTTTGTCTTGGGCGTGTTAATGGAAAAGTAGCAGCCCTTTTCGTCACGGTGATTATAATAGACAAGCGTGTGGTTGACTCGGATAATGCCCTTTTTCAAGTCAATGTCGCTCCAGCGAAGTCCGGTGATCTCACCGACTCGCATCCCCGTGTTTGCCATAACATAGAACACTGGATACCAGTGTGTGTCCTTGGGGTGACTGAGCATATAGTCAAAGAACAACTTCTGCTGCGCCACGGTCAATGCCTCTTTCTTCTCACGCTCAAAGCCGTGGGAGAGCTTCAGTTCTTTGAGCATATTGTCTGTTGGGTTCTGTCGAATCATTCCGTCATCGACTGCCACCTGAAAGACTTGGTGGAGTACATTATGGACATTATCTATCGTGGCAATCTTCAGAACCTTGCCATCAGCAAGGGAGTTGTAGAACTTCCGCACATCAGACTTTTTTACTTGGACAAGTCGGTTCTTTCCGAAAGACGGTTTTACAAACAGCTCATACATATAAATGTAATTCTTGAATGTGCTGTCCTTGATTCCCCTTTTGAGCTGACACCAAAGATCGAACATCTCATTTACGGTGATGCTTTTGACATCCGACCGTATTCCGTCGTGCTTGTCCACGATGATTTGTTCTTCCTGCTCTCTCAGCTTTTCCAGCGTCGGAGCATAAATAGAATGCCTTTTTCCGTCAGGCGTTGACCAACGGTACGCATAAGTGCCGTTGGGACGCTGGGTTTCTCCTGTTTTAAGTCGGGTACGGTTGCTGTCGAACCTTACGCCGACCTGTTTCTTTTTAGTCATAGTAACCTCCTGTTTTAGATTGAGAAGCTCTTAATCAGGAACTCCTCTAATTGCTTGCGCTTTAGAAGCCTTTTTGTACCGACCCATAGAACAAAGTCACACGACTCACGATTCGACAACTCACGAAGTTTATCCGTTCCGATACCAGTGTAAGCGGCGGCTTCTTCTAAAGTCAGGTTCATTCTCTCCCAAAGGGGAACTCGGCTATCTTTTTCCTGCTTGGTCATATCGGTTTCCTCCTTCATTTTCGTTTGGCTTTAGGATACCGATAACCACCGTTTGGAACAACGATGCGATTTTGCGAATCGCATCGTTGATTGTTAGATTGAATAGGCTCTTTCCAAAAACTCATCGAGCTTTTTCCTTTTGATGAGCCGCTTTGTGCCGTTCCACAAGACAAACTCGCAATCCTCTCTGTCGGACAGCTCTCGTAGCTTATCTGCGCCAATACCTGAGTAGGCTGCCGCTTCATAAACGGTGAGGTTTGCTTTTTCCCAAAGAGGAACGGCATAGTCCTTACTGGGCTTTCCCATTCGTGCCGCCCTCCTTATGCTTCATAGCCTTGCGTAACTCCGAAAGGTTTGAATAACGATATTCTCGACTGTTGTACTCATCGGATTTGTAGAAAGCAGCGGTGACTCCATCAAAAATCCGAAGTAAAGCACCCTCATTCAGATCTTCAGTTGTGAGGATTTCCCTTACGGTCACTCCACTTAAAGGCTGGTGTTTCTTTTTCCATTCCCGATACGAGAAATACTGGTCAATCTCATCGTTATAAATACCTTCGTCGATCCGTCTGTCCGGCTGGAGAAGATGGTAAATACAAAGAAGCATTTCTTCAGCCCTGTTATTATTGATGCGACTAATATTCAGCAGATCAAACACACGCAAATCAACGACATCCTTGACCTGTCGAAAACCGACTTCAATAAACGGGTTAGCAACCTTATACTCATCAATCATTCTCCATTTCGGGGAGTCGAATTTGATCATCATTACCTGTTTCATTATCTATGCTCCTATCTGTTCGTTTTTTTGCCCTCTACTAACCAACTGGGAAATTTTTTTCGATTTGTACGAAGCAAATTTTAATTTGGGAGCATTTTTTTGAGTTTTTTCAGGGCAACAGTCAGTTGATGATTAATTGTCGTTACAGCTACCCCGTGGCGCCGTGCATATTCTCGCTGTCCTATGGGGTCATCACAAAGATATAAACTGGTCATCAAGTTAATTTCGGCAGGTGACAATTTTGCCACGGCTGCGTAGAGGGTGCTTTTCTCCTCCTTTTTGAGAATGGCATCAATGACGGAACAATCTTGATCCACCAGCAATTCCTCGCCAGACATATCATCTTCTGTGGTTGTCTGTGTGTTATAGGAAAACACCGTCATTCCGGACTGATTCTCGATTGACACAAGATAATCGTGTCTATCCTTTTCAGATCGCCACTGCTTTGCGGTTTCGGTTCCACATTCTGCGATGATGATCACATCGTCAACAGAGCAAGCGTCTAACTGCCCAAAGCGATCTCTTCGTTTCTGCCCTTCCGGGGTCTGAATGAAGTTCATAAACTCGAAGCTATTCATTACGAGCCAGTTATTGCCGTCAGCGGGCAGTTCGGGGTTCTTTTTGACAAGGTATATTTTTCTCATTACCGTAATCTCCTTTGAATTTTGAATTTGGTGTTCGGGTTCAAAATTCGGAGATCACGGATATTCAGCGATATAACAGAGCCACTTATTTAGCATCGAAAAAGGCTTCCTTTCAGAGATTTCTCTGCCGGAAGCCCTTGGTCGGTTTTTCTTGCCGAAAAAAAGAAGCCACCGGCAAGACAGGGTAAGCCTATGGCTTACTGTCTTGTCGGTGGCCTCTCATATCTGCATAGCAAGTTTGGTTTAACCAACCGAAGTGTTCAAAGCAAGTGACCTGGAGATGGAATTACGCAGTCTGTTTCACCTCAACCATTCCGTCGTTTTGCCGTATTTAGTTTTTGCCGATCAATAGTACCGGACTTGCCCTTCCGGGGCATAGAGGTCAATCTTGTCGTGTCGTCGTCCTTTTTGGACTCGAACCGCTACGGTTCCGCACCTTTTGCACTCATACTTGATTTTCCCCTCATCATTTCTATAACCGTAAAGTAATTCTCCGCAGTTGGAGCAGTACATCGGTATAGGTGTCCAATTATCATTTGTCACGCACATCACCTCATTAAGTTCCTTAACGCTTTCAGGGCTGATGAATGGTGGCATCCTTAGAGAGTTGCTCTTTTCTTGCCTTCTACAAACCACTTTCCGTTTTCTTCATCGAAAAGGAAGGTTTCCGTGCCGCATATCATCACCGTGTAACGAAGCCCTGTTCCACCGACCTTGGTCGATGCCGCACGACAGCAGTGCCTTACACGGTCAATCTCGTAGACCTCACCATCTTCAAATTTGATTTTTCGGGGTCGAGCCGTTCCATCCGTCTTATGGGTAACATCGACTTCCACATATACCTTGCGTCGTTCTTCTTCCATCTCTACACCTCATAATTCTTCATACTGGCAACCAACCTACCCAAATGACGATAGCCATCCAATGGCTTGTCAGAAACTCTGAACTTAGGACGATCATCGCCGGAATTGTTCAGATAGCAGGAAAGGTGTCCGTCCTTAAAATCTTTGCTGACATCAAAGATAAGAAACATCCCCTCATAAATGCCGTAGTGAGTGAAATGGTTCCCTCCATCTGCACGGAAAATAATCAGATCATTGCTGCACCCCTGCAACAAACAAGACGGCATCGAAACATAGGTTTCGATCTCATCAGGCACAACAATTTCATCAATCTTGTTACTGCTTGTACTAATCATACTGACCTCCTTAACAAAGCACCCCGGTCGGCATAGTAATCTCAGGCTTTTCACTCGGCATCCGGAGGTTTTGAAAGAGAATACCGTTGCGGATGCTGTTCTTGCCGAACCGCTGGCGAATGGTTTCAATGCACTGGTCGAGCCTTTCTGCTTTCTCAATCTTTTCGATATTCATAAACAAATCGACTTGTCGGGGCGTGTCCTGTGGCACCAAGTTGATTGCCTGAATCGTGACTGAGCGAATCGGGTTCCTCCAGTCGTATCTTTTTTCAAAGAGGGCAAAAGCCGCTTTTGCGATCAGCATTGGGGATTGTGTGGGCATATCCAATGCCGTTTGCCATTGCTTTGAAAAAAGTGTGTTGTCCCGTATGTGAATGGCGACTCCATCCGCACACTTTTTGTGGACACGGAGTTTATGTCCGATGTCCTGCGTCAATTCGAGAAAGACGGGCCACACCTGCTCGTCGTTCTCCAAATCTTCGATGGTAGTAATTCCGTGTCCCACGCTCTTAACCGGAGAAACAAAGTCGGCGTTCATAACACGGGATCGGTCATTACCGTTTGCATACTGCCAAAGGGCAATTCCGTTTTTACCGAGCCGTCGGTTCAGAAAGTCAGGATCGGTCTTAGCTAAATCGCCAATGGTTCTAATGCAATAGCTATCTAATACACGCTGCGTTGCCCGTCCCACACCGAGCAAGTCCGCTGCGGGGAGTCCCCATATTTTGTCTCGGAAAGTGTCTTTCGGTATGACCGTCACAGCATCCGGCTTTTTCATATCCGAGCCGAGCTTGGCAAATATCTTATTGAAAGACACACCGACTGAGATGGTCAATCCCAGCTCAAACTTGATAGTTTCTCTTATGTCATTTGCCACCTTTTCGGGTGAACCGAAGATGTTCTCTGTACCACTCACATCCAACCAACACTCGTCCATTCCGTAAGGCTCGACCTGATCGGTATAGCGGCTGTAAACGCTTCTTGCCAGCTTGGAATATTTGATGTACTCCTCAAAGTGCGGAGGCACAACAACAAGGTTTCTGCACTTCTGCTTCGCTTGCCACACTGCATCGCCTGTTTTTACATCAAATGCTTTGGCGGCATAGTTTTTGGCGAGGACTATACCGTGCCTTTCTTCCACCGAGCCGCAGACAGCGACCGGATACTTTCTCAAAGCTGGGTCGAGCATACATTCAACGCTGGCATAGAAGTTATTCATATCACAATGCAGTATTGATCTGCTCAACTAAATCACCTTATTTCTTGGAAATTCTGCGAAACCTCTTGACAAACCAAAGTGTCGTGTTGTATCATATGAACACGACATAAGTGTCGTTGTTGTGATTCAGATTATAGCACGACACCAATGTCGTGTCAATAAGAAGTGACGAAAAAAGTGTCGTGTTGCTAAAAATAGAAATCTTATGGAGGGAATTGATAATGAAGTTCAGCGACAGATTAAAAGAGCTGAGAGAAAAAAATAATATGACGCAGGAGCAGCTTGCAAAGGTTTCCGGTGTTTCCCCCCGTACCATACAGAGATACGAATGCGGAACCTCTCGTCCTCGCTTGGATGCAGCGGAGAAGCTGGCAAAGGCACTTAATATTTCCGTGGATCAGCTTCTCGGTACGGATGGTATGCTCGTTGCTCAGGCTGCGGAGCAGTACGGCGCACGAGGTGCCAAGCAAGCGCAACAGCTCACAGATGAAGTAACCGGTTTGTTTACCGGCGGCGAGTTGGCGCAGGACGATATGGATGTTATGATGCAAGCCATTATGGATGCCTATTGGCTCGCCAAGGAGAAGAACAAAAAGTATACCCCAAAGAAGTACCGTTCTAAGGACAATCAGGATTGAGTCCCGTTTATGGGACATATCGTATGTTAAAATGGAAGTAGGAACAGACTGAAAAGGGGTGAAGCCGATGTATGTAAGCACTTCGGAAATCGTACAAAAAGCAAACTCCATCGTTGCTCAATGCGGAACCCGTGATCCTCTCAGAATAGCAAGGGACTTGGGAATCGAGGTAATGTACTATCCGTTCAACGAGCAGCGGGGAGCCTATAAGGTCTTGATGCGTAATCGCTTCATCTTTGTCAAAAATGATCTGCATCCGGTTATGGAGAACATCGTGCTGCTACACGAACTGGGGCACGATGCTTTACACCGGGAGGAAGCCACGAAAGTCGGTGGCTTCAAAGAGTTTGAGATCTTCAATATGCGGGACAACCGTATGGAGTACGAAGCCAATCTCTTTGCCGCACAGATTTCCCTATCAGATGAGGACTTCCTTGAACTTGCGGAAAGAGGGTACGACACGCAGCAGATCGCACGGACATTGAACTCAGATATTAACCTTGTCGCTCTAAAAGCCGATACGCTGATTTCTCAGGGCTACCGTTTGCGCCAGCAGGAGCATTGTAACGATTTTCTAAGATACGACAAATAACTAAGATGCCACCCTTTGTGCAACGGGCTGTTGCATAAATCCCGTGGTCGCACAACGCGGCTATTTTAGATATAAAATCACCAACAAACTGCTCAAAGCAGCGGAGGACGATATGGGTGACTACATTCTCAACACAGTCAATTATGACCATAAGACCTTGAACCACGAAGGCTTCGGCGGCGTATGCAAGTATATTGCTACGCCGAAAAGGGTGAAGGTATCCAAGGCTTCTTGTCAAGCACGAAAACATACAGTCCGCCTGCAACACCTTTATGTGTAGTCGGCTTGCTGAACTATGCGGCATCTATACGCCGAAAGCCTATCTTATGAGCACAAGCGGTGAAACCCGCAGATTGTTTCCGATGCACCCGTTTATTGTAGGAACGGAGTGGGTGGAAGATTTTTCTGCGGTCGATTATGATAGGGTAAAAGAGTCCCCGGTACTGCGTCAGCAGTATTTGGACAGTATGGCTTTGTATGCAATGTTCTGCCGGATTGCAGACACGCCGCAGTTCGCATACTCGTCCACCAAGGGCGTATTCGCCTATGATTGGGACGAAGCGTTTGATGTGACGGATTTTGTTATCAAACTGAGCCTGTATAACAGCGATGCCGGGACAGAGCAGCTACAGAGAATGCTTCGGCACTTCTCGCAGCATCCATTCGAGAGCGATGCCGAGCTGTGCTTGAAAAGTGCAGCAGCCCACTTGAATATGGATGCCGATGATCTGCGACCAAGTTGTATGCAGACAATGGAACGCTTTTGTAAAGTGACGGAGACACAAGTTGCAGAACTGACCAATGTGCTTTCCGACATCTATCCAATGGGACTGATTGTTTATTACGAGGAGTACATAAAGTTACTGCAAGCAAAAATCAAAACCTATATAGCCACAATGTGAGTTGCTGAATCTTGCTCACATAGGCCACAGGAATCAGCAAAGCCGCAGCGGAGCAAACTCCGCTGCGGCTTCTCAGTTTTTGCGCTTTTTTAGTCGCACTATCGACACTATCTAAAAAATTATATTCTCAACTTTCTATTTCGTTCTTCAACTAAAGAAACTATCTCATTGGATATTGCTATGATGTCTGAAGTTGAGTTACTTGCGACAGCGCCTTCTAAATTAGCAATTTTATCTGCAATTTCGGCTTCCTCATTTTTCACCGTTATTGAGGATTTAGACGGGCTGGAATGAAGCAAATCATATACCCGTTCCACTTCTTTGTTTGCGTTTCTATCTGTTGATTTTCCTACCAACATCTTCACTCTCGAAGAAACTCTTTTGATATAGGCAACTTCATCTTCGTGTCGCTCGGAACTATCAGCAGTATTTTCGTTTGCTATCATATTAACTATAAGCATTATGGCATAAACTCCGGCTATAATAATTTGAACCACCAAAGATGCCTTATAAGACTCGCTTTTTACAAAGACAAATATAAGTCCGACAACAAACTCTATAAAGAAATAAGTTGCAGACACCGAGTATAGCGCAAATCCAAATACCGCTGCGTTACTATTTTTTCGGACAAGAAATGGCGTTACAAGTACCATAATGTAGGAAAAGTGAATAAACCCATAGGCAATCCAAACCGATGCCGGATGATTAGTACCACCAACTACAAAAAACACTGTATTGAACACTGCGAGGAATACTAGATCAAGCAAAATGTAAAGAATTGATTTTTTGTTCATTTACTGCACCTCACATTCTGCTTAAAATCTCAGTTTTTTTTGCATCATATTCTGCCTGTTCAATAAGACCTGCATCCAACAGCTTTTTGAGTTTACCTAATGTTTCCATGGGATCTTCTGCATTTACAGTAGGAGTAACAGATGCGGAATTCTTTTGGGTAAATCTTCCCGAAGGTGCGTTTTGTGTAGGATTAATCGACTGTTGCGGCGCAAAACCGTTTTGTGCAGGTGCAAATACTTGCTGGGCAATAGACCCGAATGCTCCAGCAGCGCCAATTCCCATTCCCATACCTGCACCCGCAGCAGCCACTCCGCCTGCGCCTGGATTATTAGCTAAGTCTCTAAGAATTCCTGCTCCTTGTATTCTTCCCCAGTCGTCTCCTAAAATGTCAAGACCAGCTTTATCACCTTGATAGCCACGGCTTCTTGCGATAAGTTCAATTTGGGATGCGTCAATGACATCATACTTAGTCGTATCAATATCAAGCCCGGCAAGTGAAAATTTAACACACTTTAGGCCATAATCCGAAACAATTTCATCAATGTAAGGCTCAATTTTTTCGGACAGTTCATCCATATAGGCATCAATACCTATAAGTTCCTGCTCTAATGCATTGAGGAATTTGGAAACTGCAGCTTTAATCTTGCCCTGAAATTCGCTTGCAAAGTATTTATCAAGTTCTTCTTGAAATTGGAACGGTATATTATTGCCGATTAACTTTTCCAAAAACTTTCCGGGATTTTCAATTCTTACCTTGTATGCACCTCTAACTCGTGCATCGGTACGCACACCCCATACTTTATCTCTAACTTGAATAGGGGTTTCAGTACCCCAACGAATTTCCTTACTATCGGCTTTGCGAACAAAGTAAACAACGCAATTAAAGGTACTAATGCCACCTGTAAAAGCATTTCTTAAACGGCTGATAAACGGATAGTTTTCAGTAGATAACTTATATGTACCATTTTCAAATACCTGTTCAACGGTGCCGCCCTTAATAAAAATTGCTTCTTCACCGGGCATCACTATAAGCGTCGAATTGGTATTGAAATCTTCTTCAGGTTGACGCCAAATTAAAAGTTCTCCTGAACCTGTGTTTTTTATAACATCAGCCCAATGCTTTTTTCCTCCTGTATAAGCCACTTCATTAGGGTTTTTATTAAAAAGTGCCATAATCACTTACCTCCATTTGCTTTATATTCTCTAATAATTTGAGCCATACGCAAGCTTGCCACATTGTGATTTCCTGCCGCATACACAAAATCTAATTCTGTCTCCGAAATAGTGTTTTTCAAGCTTAATTTCATATCCTTGTTAATCACGGAAGAATTTATAAGTTCAGAAAATACTACTTTCAAAACAGAGGCAATACGAAACGCACGATTCCCATAAAGGCTTTTTCTTGCCAAATCAAAAGCGATTTTTGAGTATTCGAGAATGAGCGTTTCAACATTATTTATCACTTTAGTGATACTTATGCCGTTTGCTTTTATACGAGTAGTTTCAATCTCTACCATCTCATCAAACATAATCGGAATAAATGTATCTGTTTCATATATTGCTCCGTACAGCATATTCAGTTGTTCCGCATACGCTTCAAAATCAATTTCAGCATTGAGCGAGCAAATATACTTTGACAGTTTCAAAATTTCAGCGTTCATTAGTTAATCCTCCTTTTCGCTTTAAGATTTGAGATCCAATTAAACACCGTATCTCTTCGACTATCATAATTTGGATCACGACGGTCTGTAGCTATGTATTGGTCAAGAGAGTTCAGGAAATCAATATAAGTTCCATTATGAATCGTTTTACCCACTTCAAGTGATTGCACCTCAGATTCACTCGCAAATGCTGTTTCAAATTCCGATCTAATCAGGTCGGGCTGATTGTTAAAATATGCCGTCCTGATAGTGTCTTTTCCAATAGCATCTTCAAGTGCCTTTACTACTTCAACTTGTTGTTGATAAGATGTCGATGTATAATCGAACCCCATTTCTTCCATATCCCTCATCGCATAAAGTTCTGTAACGCCCTCATTGAGATTTGTGTTACGGCGGTAGGTTGACATCCCTTCAACTATTTCAAGCTTGCCATTTAATCCGCCATTACTTGCTAAATGGAGAGATTCGTGTTCTATGGTAGCCATAATCTCTGTCATATCTCCATTACGGGGCGCATCCACATAGATTTCGTCAGTTGCGGGGCAATAGAAGCCAACGGTATTATCACTATATTTCTCGCCCGATGCTTCGTAGGCTTTTCTACATTCTTCAGTATCAGCGGTTTTTATATGCTTCGGAATTTCATCTAATCTATATTCACTAACAAGATCACCATATTTTTCTCCGATATGTTCCTTTGCAGTATTATACATCAAATCTTTATCTTCGTCAGATAAATCGTTGAAGTCCATACCTTCTATTTCTTTAACGAGATCCTGTTCTTCACTAATATTGTCATTGACATCATCAGGTTGCTGCAATATTTGTGAAGTTATATCAAGCGAATTTACTTCATCATCCGAAGCAAAGGAAACTCCACCATTTGGGGGTTCGTTCTGCTGAGCGCTACTGCCAAAAATATTTGCAAAGAAATCTGATATTTTTCTTTTTTCCTCCGTAGGATCAACAATATCATTTTCAACGAGGGAATTTGTGGTGTCAACTCCTGCAATCTCATTTTGGAGAGCTTCATTAAGTGATTGCCATTCGGGATCTTTCATATAAGTTTCTCTATCCCATATTCCATAATTATGAGAACCCATATAGTCCATCATCTGTTCTTGCGCAGTTTGGGGAATGCCCAGCTCCGCTTTTAAATCTCTGTTTATGCTAATCCATTCAGGATCGGACATATATGTATCTTTATCATCAAGACCATAATTATGTGAGTTCATATAGTCGGACATTCTGTCCATAGCAGATTTTTCATCTATATCGGAAACTGCATCATCAGCCAAACGAGATTCGTATGCGTTTGCTTCCTCATAATTATCGGACAGCTCGTCCTCTGATGCCTCATTGCCTATGGCTTCGTTGATTGAAGCGTCATCTAATGATGCACCATACTGTTCTGTTGTAGGCAACTCATTCGGTTCATCGGTTGCGGTATCGTCCAACTGTTCGCTCTGAGTATCCGAAATCTGCTCGGCAGCGTCGGTATCTTCAGTTTCGGAAGTGGTTTCTTCTGAAACCTCATCGGTTGCAGTATCGTCCAACGGCTCGTCCTGAGTATCCGAAATCTGCTCGGCAGCGTCGGTATCTTCCGTATCAGAAGTGGTTTCCTCTGAAACCTCATCGGTTGCAGTATCGTCTAACGGCTCGTCCTGAGTATCCGAAATCTGCTCAGCAGCGTCGGTATCTTCTGTTTCGGAAGTCGTTTCCTCTGAAACCTCATCGGTTGTGGAATCATCATTGTCCGAGGCATCTTCGTCTTGTTCCTCAAATGCATCCTGTAAATCATCTTTCATTGACTCGGATTCATCATCTGATACATCTTCGGGCCTGTCCTCGGTAAAATCGTTTTCCATTGGCTCAGGCTCGTCATCAGACACATCTTCAGAGATGTCATCAGGCAAATCATCTTCTTCCGTCATTTCAGGCTCGTCGTCCGGAACATCTTCGGGGATGTCCTCAGACAAGTCATCTTCTTCTGTCAGTTCAGGCTCGTTCTCCGGGACATCTTCGGGAAGAGCATCAGACAAGTCATTTTCTTCCGTCAATTCAGGCTCGTCCTCCGGAACATCTTCGGGGATGTCCTCAGACAAGTCATCTTCTCCTGTCATTTCAGGCTCATCTTCCGGGACATCTTCGGGGATATCATCGGGAATGTCATCAGGCACATCATCAACAACATCCAAAGTATCCATATCAGCAGATGTATCTACATCAGAAGTATCAACACTTGTGTCAAATTCTTCATCCATTTTTGCTCACCTACTTTCTAAGTGAATTCTCTATTTGAGTATCTCTAATCTGAATTTTGGTGCCGTACTTAATTCTTCTCCAAAGATGAACTTTAACGCAAGAAAGAAGCTCCGGCGTAAATTTCTCATCGTTAAGTTCGGCTTGGATCATTTTGCTGATCTTTCCAAATACTCTTTTGAGAATTTCAAAATCCTTGGTGTCGGATCTGAAGTTTTTAACGAAGATTCTTCGAGCAACTTCCCTCGCAAGAACACGCCTTGCATAATCACAAGTCTTAGAACAACAGGTAACACATTGGCACTCAGGATACGGTCGGAGTTTTTCTGCTTTATTGTTCCAATATGTTGACAAAGCTCTTATTCCGTCATCGGAAAGCGTAATATTAATATTGTTCTCCAAACGGTAGTCGGGGGTAATAACTTCCTCTGGTTCTTCTAATTTGTTAAAGAACAAAAACGCTTCACCGGGCTTCAGTTTTGCCATTCTTTGAACTTGAACATCCGTCATATTAGTACTATCGCCAATGATTTGTTTGTCCACACTTTCAACAAGGCGAAATATCATTTTCATATCTGTCAGGGCAACAACATCGGTCGAAACTTTGCGTGGTGACTGATCGGCAATGATTAACCCCACGCCATACGAACGGATTTCCGCTAACATTCTTTTTACAAGTCCCTGTGCTATAACGCTCGGATTTGCATCGCCTTGCCCTGCATTGGTATCTGCATCAAGCAGTACATGTGCTTCTTCCAGAAGAATCACATTCTTCAAACCACCTTCACCGATATAGTTGGCATTAACATAGGCAAGGATTGAAAGTAGAAGCAAGGCAATTATCAATGCTTTCTGATCGCTATTTTCAATCGCTGCCAACTCAATGATGGTAGGTTTTTGTAAAATGTCCTCAATCGGAATAGAGAAATAATTATCAAACAAATTAACAAGACTGTTAAGTCTTACGACACCGGCTCTACCGATGTTCTTGGCATCTCCTGTATATCCAATTTCATCAAAAGTTTGTTGGAAACACTTGATAAAGTCAGAAATGTTAAATATCTTTCCTTTATCATCAACCGTATATGTATCAAGCCATCTGAAATCGGAATAACAGTTGTTAATGGATTCCTCAAAAATTTTATCAAGAGGAGTTGACATTGAAACTCCTGCCGCAAAAGCCGTTTTCAAAGTTGATTTATAAGTCTCCAACTTGACATTTTTAGGTGGTACAAACGGGTTGAAAACAAACGGAGAAATAAAATTTTTGCCGGGTGTAAATACCTGAAGTTCCGGTATGCTTTGTACCAATGCTCTATACTCATTTTTTGCAGGTTCTATTACTAAGAATGGAATATTATGGTCTTTCCACAACCTATCCAAAAGACTTACTGAAAATGTTGTCTTACCCGAACCGGGAGTGCCAACGACAAGCATATGCTTCGCCAAATCTTTCAAAGAAAAACCAATAGTATCTCCCTTTGTGGATGAACGCAATTTACCAACGGTAATATCTCCTGAATTGATAATATTTGACGAATAGGTCTTATTGCCTTTGCCTGATTCATTGATTTTTAAGCCTGCGGTAATGCGATCACTACCAATAGGTAGTCTAAAAAACTCTGATGCTTCTTCTGCCGTTATTACATAAGGCAATCGGTAAAGGGCATTCGAGAATTGTCCGGAATTCCAAATGTTTAGATTTCTTTCTTTACCAACTAATATCTCGTTTACTGCCCAAGGTAACGGATAAAAGTTGTTATCCTTTCCCACTTCACTTTTATCAAGATCAATCAAACGCAAGTTTGCAGATGTATTAACGCCGCTTGAAAGCTGACTGAAAACACGACTTGCAACATTGGATATGGCTGTGTTATCTCCATAAATAAGTACATTAAATGCAAATAACGCCGATGTTTTATTCTCAGAATAATATCTGTAAACATCAGCGTGTTTTTCGGCCAAAGCAAAGCTGACATTTCCTATGCCTTGATCCATAACGCCCTTACTAAGGGTGTCCAATGCTTGCGTTATTCTATCGATTTCAGCAGCTTCACCCATCTCATAAGATGTAGGAATTAACTGCATAGAAACAGCACAATTCGGATAGTCAATCAAAACATTAACTATCCTGCTTAGATCATTATTGGAAACAGGTATTCTGTCATAAGCATAGCAAAAAGGCAGAAGCTGATTTTGCAAATTTTCCGCTTTTTCCTCTTTGACAATGGCTCTTATATTTGCGTCATTTATATGTAAAACGTTTTCTGCGAGAGTCAAATACTCAATTTCTATCGTTTCATACTTTTGCAATGAGAGCGTTGATTCACATAGTTTAATTAAAGATGAAACTGCTTGGATTGCTGAATTAGTATCGTTGTCTATCGCTCGTATCACGACAAACAATCGAATCTGAGCATTATATGGCTGATTTTGAACAGCTTGAGTTGTCCAAAGCAACTCAAGTGAAATATCTTTTGAGTAACCGTTGGCATAACTCATCGACTTATATGCTTGATATACCTCACCTAGCATACTGCTCATTTCATTTTTATATTTCTCAACAATTTCAGTGATAGCATTTTCTCTTTCGTCTATGATTGAAATGTGCGGTATAGATATGATTTCTATTGCACCAAGTGCAATCGCCTCTCCATCAGTTAATTTTTCCGTAGATATATTTAATGGCATATATGCCCTCCTTATATAAAGCTACAAATAGCGTTGTGTTCAGATTTATGGATAGTCTATTCGATAAATATTCCCTTTGCATTTTTTGAATAATCTGTTATACGCTTTCATTAGCCCAATGATAAGACCGTATTTTTCTATTGCCAATATGGCGTACTCAGAACAGGTTGGTTTAAATAAGCAGCGCCGTCTTATCTGTTCAGGAGCATAGTGTTGATAGAGCTTAATGCATCCAATAATTGCTTTTTTTAAGCAGAGCAAACCGCTTAAAATATAGAATGAAGTAACAAATAATATATTGAAAAGAATAGTGTGCTGCCCTCTAAAAGCAGCAATCTTGTCTGGAAACAATGAAAAAATGCCAAGCCAAGAGAACAGATAAAGCAACGAAATCCCCGCGGCAAATGACAACAGGAAATATGTGATCACACACTTTGCTGCTACCTTAGCATCTATGCTTGGCCTATCTAAAGGTCGTTCTAGCACATATTCTTCCGCAATTATCTGCTCTTCTTGACTTGGCATTTCCATAACATCGTCCTCCGAACCGTTGACTAACAGACTGCCACACGACTATCAGCCAAGGATTTAACAAATCAGCCCTTTTTCTCTCTGAGCTTCGCCTTCATACCCTGAATTGCTCGTTCGGTGTAATCGGACTGCTCCATCGAGCAGTAGAACTTGTCGCCGGGGACAACCATTGCAAATCTGTTGGAATCAACATTCTTGCGGGTATATGTAGCTTCGCCCTTGCAACTAACCTTTTCGAGCACTTCTTTTTCGACGGTATCAGAAGATGTTGAGAAGTTTGTAATATCTTTATAGAAGTACTCCTCAGTAGACTCCTTCTTGCCATCCTCGTCCATGTTAAATGTATACTGATACACATAGACCTGAGTATCAGAGAAGAAAATCCAAGAAATCTGATAGGCGGAACTTCTCCACTTACGATCTTTGCCCAACTTAGCATAGGTTTTCTTTTCGTCGAAGTAGTAGCCTTCAAAATGCACCGGCTCAATTTCATTGACCTGAGACTCATCAAGCCCGATCTTGTTAAGAGCCTTTTGCTTGAAGTCCATGCTTCTTGCCTTTGCCATTACAGCAGCCTCATATTCTTCATCCGACATAGTTTTAGACAGACAACCGCCACCGCCCAAGAAGTATCTAATTACCTTCTTTTGCTCCTCGGTTCTGCCTTTGCACAGGCGTTTAATGTCCTGCTCTGTGTAAGCCATAACACAACCTCCAAATTATTAATTTTTTATATTTCAAGAGTAGCTGTGGCACTACTTCTTAAAACACACTGGGTTTTTCAACGCCAAGGATGCTAAAAAGCTGTTCAGCATCATACGGCGAGAATCCTTGCTGTTGCGCCATCTTCAGCGCTTCTTGATATGTTGGGGAAGTTTTGAAATACTTTCTGCTGAAGTAATCATACTTAATGTAAGCAAGGAAATAGTAGTAAATACCACGAGGTTCTATCATTATCGCCGCATTTATATATTCCTCAGCCTTGTCGATTTCAGCTCTGTTTAGCAAGAAAGCTTTTCTTCCCTTTAGTAAGCAGATTGCTGCATAAAAAAATGTTTCTGAATTATCAAAATTATCTTCCATTGCCTTTTCAAAAGCAGGTAGGGCTTTATCATATAGCTTTAATTTCAAGTAGCACATAGCTATTGAATTGTTTAGATCCTGATTATCGGGATTTTCAGATAACGCTTTCTTATATGCCCCTGCAAACTTGTTGACTTCCGGCATAGGCATTGAATACACACTATTAAACGTTGAAATAATGATTGGCTTATGACACCACTCACATTCGCTTTGCCCAGTAGAAACTCTTGCACCACAACCGGGGCAGTTCATTTCAATTACAGTGTGCGACATTATTGATCCTCCCTCGTTCTTCGATTTACATTCAGAATTCTTTTTAAGGATGGAGTAAAAGCGCCGATGCTTTCAACATAGTCCGTCGTTTTCTCGTTGTAGCCGTAAAATAGTATTAATGACAAGAAAGTATTCCATGACATTTGTCTCTTTTTTGTTTCTATGGCGTTATATGTTTGTCTCGAAATGCCGATGATGCTTGAAATATCGCCTTGTGATATACCGATTTTTGCTCGTAAAACAGGTAACTCATCTGTAAGTATTTCAATCAACTTATCCTTATCAAGTCCCGGCAGTTCATTTATTTCATAACTACCCATACGCCCATCCTTTCTCGATTTTCGTAGAGTAATCTCCTTGACGAAAAGAAGCGGAATAGCCCTTGCTTCACAAGGACTATTCCGCTTCTTTGACTATTTTATTGACGGCGAATGGTCTGCTCAGACCAAAACGGGAGTTAGTTTCTCCATATTACTTCGCTTTAGTTCCATTGAGGAATGGACATATCTATCAAGTGTGATTTTCACACTTGAGTGTCCTAATATCTCACTGAGCGTTTTTACATCGAAGCCCGCTTCAATACATCTTGTTGCAAATGTGTGTCGTAGTGAATGGAAATTAGCATCACCAATATGTCCTTCCTCTAAATAACCTTTAAATCTGTTTTGCATAGTCCTTGGTTCAACTACTGATTTGCATTCTCCTGATAAGATATAGGCGTTCGGAGAACAGACAAATGGTTTGAGTGCTTTGACTACAAAATCAGGTAATGGGATCGTCCTTAATGATGCTTTACTTTTCGGCTCAGTGATGATAATTCTTGTCTTATATATAGCGTTAGGATCGTCATTTTGAAGTCGCTGCATTGTATGCTCGATTACAATCGCTTTTTCGCTGAATGATATGTTTTTCCATTGCAACGCACACAATTCGCCTATGCGTATTCCTGTGTAAAGGCATATAAAAACTCCTAATTTGTATCTGTCAAAATCTTCAAGCAAAACCGAAAGCAACTGTTGTTGTTCAAATATGCTCAACACTCGCATCTCTTTGGAATTTCGCTTGAAACTGATTCCGTCAAAGCGGCATATCGTAACAACTCCCGAAGTTTGAGCATATTTGAAAGACTCATTGATTATAGTCAGCATATCAGACATTGTTTTTGGAGATAACCCACCGTTCCCATCAAGTCGTCCGCTGTTTAACTTATTGGAAACAAAGCGTTCCATCAACGGTGTGCTGATTTTATTGATAGGATACTTGCCGAGGTCGGGAATGATATGATTTTCGATTACATTTCTGTACCGAATATAAGTTGAGTCTTTAATCCCTATTCTTTTTGAATGCAACCAATCAAATAGCCAAAATTCATATTTCTCTCTATCCCTGATTTTTTCTGCTTCAACTTTGGTTTCAATAGAATTTTGCACCCTAATTAGTTTCGTTTTTACTTCAGCATAAGTTCGAGCATATAGATACTTGTACTTCGCCTTTCCGTCGGCATTATATGAGGAAATATACCGGGCTTCCCATCTTCCGTCCTTTCTCTTGTAAATATTTTCGCCTGTCCTTGCCATATCCTTCACTCTTTCATTTATGATTGGCTGACGGACAGTCTGACGGAAAATGGGGCGTGGAATTAAGTTTCAACGCCTTAATATACGAGAAATTAAGACCGTACAATATTTATTTTCGACTTATTTCGGTGATTTTCGTTTGACACCTTGACAAATCCGACAACACTAAGTATAATTATAAATGCTATTTTGAGTTTTTTCTCCCTCGTCAAGGAGATTACTCTACGAAACAAATGACCATTTTAGCAGGCGCATTTTGTGCCTGCTTTATATTTTTATAATCTTTCTTCCGAGTTGTTCTGCCATATGCACACAAGCGGCTGTTCCGCCGCTTTCGTTTCGTATATAGGCTATCAACACATCTGTATTTGCCACCATCCAGCGGTTGCGTTCCGTAATTGCCGCTTTGGGATGTACTCCGTGCAGTTCATCCGGGATGATGATTTCATCGTAATAATCCTCGTAATACTCATAATCCTTTACCAGATACGGCAAAACGAGGATCATAACGCTATTATCGTCACGGTAGTTCTTCTGAAGCCGCTTGATCATGCTTGCAGCCAGTATATCAAAGTCGCCGTTCCTGCCCAAATAGAACTCCACATATTCCTTTGTGCGGAGCAGTTCCCGGAACAGTTCATACAGCTTTTCCTCTACATCGTAATCCTCGATGACCCGATGTCCAATCATGCTTACACGGTATATCTCACCAAGCAAAGCGCCTACCACCTCCCGTCACTTTGTAAAATGGTACACCTAAATACAAAAGCCCGAAAACGCCATCGAAGGAATTGACTGTTCGGCAAAACCATGATATAATATCAAAAATCGTTGGGAGCAGGGGCGTTTCGGCTCTGTTTTCAGCCCTATAAACGCAAAAAAATCACTGCAAAAAGGTGTACTTTTTTACAGTGATTTTTTTATTCGCTGTTCAATGTTGCTCTGTATTCCCGCAGCCGATGGTAAAAGGTCGACTCACACATTCCGCACATTTCGGCGGCTTCATAGGATTTGATGATACCGCTTTCCCATTTCTCCACGATCTCCGGGAAATTGGGCGGAGCCTTTTTGACAGGTCTGCCGAACTTCATGCCTTTGGCTTTTGCGGCGGCGATACCCTGTGCCTGCCGCTTTCGGATATTCTCCCGTTCATTCTGCGCCACGAAGGACAGAACTTGCAGCACAATATCCGCAAGGAAAGTACCCATCAGATCTTTTCCACGCCTTGTATCCAAAAGCGGCATATCGATTACAGAAATATCGGCTTCCTTTTCCCGTGTCAGAAATCTCCACTGGCTCTGGATTTCCTCGTAGTTTCTGCCAAGCCGGTCAATGCTCAAAATATACAGGACATCGCCCTTTTTGAGTTTACGGAGCAGCTTCTGATACATCGGACGGTTAAAGTCCTTGCCGGACTGCTTATCCTTAAAGATGTTTTCCTCGGCAATTCCGAGCTTTCGCATCTCAACCATCTGCCGTTCTTCGTTCTGATCCAAGGAAGATACCCTGACATAACCATATTCTTTCATTTTCGCTTCACCTCCAAGCATAGATAGTATTTTATCAAATCTGTGTGTCCCGCCTTTTGCTGTGTTTCATTTTGTACAAACTCAACCGAAGAAAAAAACCACCGACTTCCTGCGTGAAGAAGCCGGTGGTTTCCTTAATTTCACATTAGTAGTTCGGAACTCCATATCCGAGGATTTCGTAATGACCTACGCTGTACTGGTTTACCCGACAGCTATCACCGGAGTTTCCCTCAACGGTATAAACGATACCGTTTTCTACTTTTTGAACAATACCGGTGTGGTCGGATTGTCCGTCCTGCGGACCGGAGCTGCCTATGTTATCCCAATCGAAGAAAATAATCATTCCGGGGACAGGCTCGGCAGAGCCGTCTATCCACTGTCCACGATCTTTAAACCACTGGACGCCGTTCACGCAGCCTGCATATTTGGGTACAACCCCGGTGTCAATATAGCCGCACTGATCGGCGCACCAACTTACAAAGCAAGCACACCATTCCACACGGCTTCCGAAGCCATACCAAGACCAGTATGGCTCGCCGCCCACATTGCCCACCTGAGAAAGAGCGACGGTGACGATCTGATCGTCACTGTATCGGATACCGTAAAGCACCGCTGCCCAAATAGAGTTGTTCTCATCCTTGAGAAGCTCGGCAAGATACTCCCGCTGTTCTGCGTCAAAGCCGTATAGGTCAGCCATCTCATACACCGTCAAATGAGAAACGGTGATATAGAGCGTAGTCCTTGTAACCGTCGTTTCCGTCTGAACGATGTTTCCGTTTCCATCGTCCGTTTCGGTAATTTCCGTTTCCGAGTGGCTTTCACTTCGGGAGGATATGGAGTTCATCTCCCAAAATATGTCCGAGAGAAGCTGCTTCTTACTCTCGTCCATCGTGGCAACCTCCTGCGGGTTGTCCTTGTCTGTATTGGTCTTTACTGCGTAGACCGCAAGCACATCCTTCCAAACGGCTCGACCGCCGCTGATCTCCATATTATCATAGGCTACCGAGTTTTTCTCCGCTTCCATCTTGGCGTCGTAATCAGCGTTGATTTCCTGCACGGCAGTCTGCATCGACATTCCCGTTCCGGAGTCCTCGCCGGAGAAGAACACCCCGAAAACAGAGCCGCAGATCAGAGCAATCAGGCAAATTACGACAATGACAGCAACAGCGACCCAGCCGCCTGCGGCGATAGCAGCGACCAGTGCTTTGGTCGCCGCTATGATTGCTTTGACTGCGGCAATCGTTGCTTTAACGGCAGCTTTTACACCGGCAACGGTTGCCTTAGCTGCTGCTTTGGCGGCTTGTGCAGCTTTTTGCGATGCTTTCACCGTAGCCTGTGCGGTTTTCTGCGCCGTCTTTGCCGCCTGCTGTGTGGTCTTGATTGCCGTTTTCGTGGTCTTGACCGACCTCTGTGCGGCTTTGGCTGTGCCTTTCCCGGCAGTCTTGATGGTTTTCTTACCGGCAGAACCGGCAGACTGTTTGATCGTCTTTTCCGTTTGCTCGACCGCCTTGATGGTCTTATTCCCGGAGGTTCGGACAGTCTGCCTTTTCATTGACTCAGCCGCCCGCTTTTCCCGGAACCTTTGAATACCATCCTTTGCTTTGGACACATTCCGTTTCGTTTCTTCCAGCCCCTTGCGCCCCTGCTTATCAAACTGGTGCGCCGCTTCGTGCGTGATACGGTCAACGCCGCCTTCCACTCGGTCGGAGGCGTACTCCTCGGCATTATGCTCATCCGGGTGCGTTGTGTGTTCTGCCTTTTCCTTCGTCTGCACATAGGCGGAGCGCATACGGTCTGCGGCGATTGCCGCTTTGTCGATCTTCTTGATTGTGCCTTTCACGACATCTCTCGTTTTAATATCAGCCATTGAACCCTCCTTTCCGGGGCGTACCCAAACGCCCCTAAATTAAAAACGAAGGGTAAAGGTATAAACACCTTACCCCTCAAAGTGCGGGAGCTGAAAAGCCTTGATATTGCTGGCTTTTTCAGCTTCTATTTTTCGACTCTGCCCGTTTTCTTCTTGCGTACTCTGCCTGCTGAGCTTTGTAAGCTCTTTGAGCGCACTTCTCGCAATATTTCTTTCGGTTGCCCTTCTTGATAATCGGCGCACCGCAGGACACGCATTTTTCAAAGCGTGTGCCGAGAATAGCCGCCTCCAACAAAGGCTCTGCCGGCAAAACGGATTTGCGGAAATACTTGCAGAGAAGTGAGTATGAGATGCTCTGCACACAGACGCAGGGTTCTCCGTCGTCCAGCGCAAGGCAGTTGCCGTTGTCATAATTGGCACAAAGGCGCTTAATTAGGGCGTTCGCCCTCTGCCGTTGCTTCGGCGTGAGTCTTGGCAGCATCCGCACCACCGTCCTTCGTTATGCGCTTCGCCACGACCACAAGACGGCTGTTGTTGCGGCTGTACTCACAGGTAGACAGCGTAATGAGCTTATCGCCGTATTCGGCGGTCACGCCGGTATCATAGAAAGACAGCTCCTTGCTCTTGGCAATGAAGTCGTCAAACTCATTGGCACTCTCTGCGTCTATAAAGCGATAGAACTTGAATGCTTCGGGACTGTCGGTGTAGACCACCGTGCGGAATACGGCAACGATCTCATACTCCTGCTTATCCGTCAGTGTGTTGAAGGTGATCATCCGATGCTCACTCCAAAAGTCTTTGCTCTTGAATTTTTCAAGGTGGGCAAACATCGAACCGTTGGACATATGGTGTCCGTAGAGCACAAGATTGTCGGACGGCTCCTGCACATCGCAATCCTCCTGCACATAGGGACAGCCATAGTCGGAGTATTCCTTATCAAAGCCGTGCTTTAGATAGAAATTCGGCTCATTCACCGACTGCATCACGGGATAATTGATGTTGGTATCTGCAATGCTGATCCAGCCCACCAAATCACTGTTCTGCTGATACAGCTCGGCGAGCTCCGGCAGAATGGTCTTATCCTCGGAATACGGAATAGTTTCCGCAGGTTTGGTTTCTGCGTCCGGCTGCGTAGCAGCCTCGACGACGGAAGCCAGCTCGTTATAAAGCTCGGCTTGCTTATTCGCCTGCCTGTAATGGCGGACAAGGAAAAAGGTGCTTGCGCCGAGGATGGCCGCAAACACCCCAATCAGAATAAAACAGATTGTCTTTTTCATTGAGATTCCTTTCTTTCAGCCAAAGGTGAGGGTTATGCACCCTCGCCCGGTTTAGTAGTCATCAGCTTATAGAGCTTTGTATGCTTAGGGAATTTGTTGGCAAACGGCACGAGGCTGGAGCCGACCTTGATCAGTCCGTGTCCGGCGTCCACATTGGTGATATAGGAAAGCTGGGTGTCCGAGATGTTCAGCAACTTCGCAAGTTCCAATCTGTCCGTGGATGCCTGATTGAGCATCACAATAAACTCGGAGTTGGCCAGCATCGTTCTTGCCGTATGGGACTGGAGCAGGTCGTCCACATTCTGCGTGATGCCCGTGGCATAAGCGCCGTACTTTCGCACACGCTTCCAAAGGGTGAACAGGAAGTTTGCACTGTACTCGTGCTGGAACAGAAGGTAGATTTCATCAATGAAGATGAAAGTGTTCTTACCCTTGGCTCGGTTCTGTGTAATACGGTTCAGGATAGAGTCAAGGACGACCAGCATACCGATGGGCATAAGCTGTTTGCCGAGATCAAGAATGTCGTAGCAAATCAAGCGATTGTCCGTGTCCACATTGGTTTTCTTGGCAAAGGTGTTCAAGCTGCCGTTGGTGAACAGCTCGATGGCAAGAGCAATCTCCTGCGCTTCGGGTTCGGATTGCTTGAGAAGCTCCTCCCGGAAATCCTGCAAGGTCGGCACCTCGCCGGTGTAGTTGTTCTGTTGATAGGTGCGGTAGACGCTTGCCGTACAGCGGTCAATGATAGACTTCTGCACTGCGCCGAGGTTGTTTCCTCCGATGAGCTGCTCGCACAAGGACATAATGAACTCGGATTTCAGGATAACGGGATTTGCGCCGTCACCGTATTCCCGGTTCATATCCATCGCATTGATATGGGTGGGAGAAGTGGCAGAGATGTTAATGATCTCGCCGCCCAGCGCCCGCACAAGGGGCGAATATTCTCGCTCCGGGTCAATGATAATGATGTCTGCGTTGCCGGCAAGCACCTGATTGATGACCTCACCCTTTGCGGTAAAGGATTTACCACTGCCCGAAACACCGAGAATAAACTCGTTGCCGTTGAGGAGCTGTCTGCGGTCTGCGATAATCATATTTTTGGAAATGACATTCTGACCATAGTAAACGCCGTTGGTATGGCAAATATCCTGCACCCGGAACGGGATAAAGACCGCAAGGCTCTCCGTGGTCAGCGTGCGGAACGACTCGATCTTGCGGACACCGAAAGGCATCGCCGTATTCAGCCCATCAAGCTGCTGAAACTTGAGAACACCGAACTGACACAGGTGCTTTCTTGCCGTAGTGAGCAGAGCCTCAGTGTCGTTGTCGAGCTGTTCCTTGGTGTCCGCCGTGTGAACCATCGTCAGAACGGCAAACATCATTCGCTGGTCACGGGTCGTCAGGTCGTCGAGAAACTCCTTCATCTCCTTGCGCTGCTGTTCAATGTCGTAGGGGAGCTGGGCAGAAAAGTTGTTGTTGGCATTCTGCCGGCGCTGCCAGTTGGTCGCATTGGTTTCTACACCGAGCAAGCGGCTTTCAGCTTCCCGCACGGCTTCGTCCGTGGGCATGGGGATAACATCAATGGACATCATCAGATTGCGGTTGAGGTCGGTCATTTCCGCTACCATACTGTCCTTGATATAGGAGGCATACTCTCGCAGAAACAGCACTCTGCCATAACGCTCTCCAATCTTGAAATAGTCGCCTGTGAACTCCATCGAATCCGGGCAGATGAAATCCTTGAAGTCGTGTCCTTTTTTGCGGGTTTCCTTAATGTCGAAGCGGAACTCCGTTTCTTCACCGGCACGGTAAAAGTCGTGGAAAATACGGAGTCGTTCATCCGGCTCCAGCTCCACGCACTTACTGCCAAGCCGCCCAAAGTGGGCGATCAGGTCGGCACCCACACGGGCAAAGTAGTTTCTCGCTTCCTCAACATTCTTCTTGCACACCGAAATGGTGATGTACTTCTCCTGAATGATAGCGTTTGCGCCGGTGGCTTTTTCAAGAAGCATCCGGTTATATTCCTCACGGTACTCGTCAAGAGCATCGCCCTTCAGGGGGAGAAGAATGGTTTTCTCAAAGTTTGCACGGTTCAAACGGCGGTTGTTAATGGTGATCTTGGTGGTTGCGCCGCTGTCAAGGCTGTTGAGCAGTTCCGAATATTCAAGGAACATCGCTTCTTTATCCTCACGGCTGGCGACGGCATAGTTGATGTCACTGAACTTGTAAGTCTTGGAGAACTTATCTCTGCCCACCTGAAAAATGCCGTCATCGTAAATTGCCTTAATGGGGATCACATCCTGGACACCCCTTGGCACAACAAAGCGTTCTTTATCCTGCTTGAGCAGGTTGCGAAGCGTTTTAATCATTGGCTTTTGATACCTCCTTCTTTTTGTGCTCCATTCCCGGCTTCATCATCTCGTAGTAGGTGTTGGTGGAACGGAAGGTCAGTTTCTTCGGCATAAGGAACTCGGATTTGAACCAAGCCCATACGAACTTTTCCGCCGTCATTCCGTTGTATTTGATAAAACCGAGAGCCGCAAAGGGTGCGGCTCCCAAAATGCACATCCACGATACGGTTTCCGTGCCGACATATGGCTTGAGCAGGAAATAGAGTCCCACTGCCACCACGCAGGCGCAGGCAGAAAAAATGAACTGTCGCATAGACAGTCCAAAGAACATTGCCTCCGTATAGTTGCGGATTTCTCGGTTGATCTTAACTTCCATTGAAGCTCCTTTCTCTGCGATAGCGTTCCTTTGCCTGACGGATTTCCTCGGCACAGACGCATTCATCCGCAAGGCAGTTCACCTTGCCTTTGCGTCTGCCGCCATAATACAGGCAATACCGGCAATCGCAGTCCTCAAGGGTAAACCCCTTGAAGCGATTATAGATTTTGGTGTTGTTTTTCATAGTGCGCTCCTTACAGTCCCATCATCTCTCGGATAATGCGGTCGCTCATCTTGACCGAGCCAACGAGAACGAGCATATTAAAGAGCAGTTCGCCTACATAACTCCATACCTGCGTGACCGCCGCCGCATCGGGGTCTACTACGGGCGGTGAGGACGCAAAGAGCGAGAAGATGATGCAGGACAGCACGATCACTGCCCCCTCCAAGCAAACGGCGCAGTAGCTTTTGATGAAGGACTTGCCCACATTCTGACTCGGTTCACCGGCGAAGGTGGAAAGCGGAATGGGCGCAAGTGCCGTATACATATAGAGCTTAAAAAATCTCCCGTACACGGTCATTATCAGGATGAAAGACATTACGGTGATGAACAGCCCTCCGATGAGCGTGACAGCCCATAGCGGTATGCTTTCAAAGAATCCGCATTCCTCAACGCTGGTAATCAATTCAGGCGGCAAGACTGTTTGCTGTGGTGTTGAGAAACCCGCCGAACCCATTATCGTCGAGATCGTGCCTTGGACGATATTAAACAGGGCAAGCATAAGCTCCATACCGTAGGTGATGGCACCCTTGGCGATGGCAAAACGAACGAACAGCTTCAGAGCGTGTTCCGGTTTCTTGACTTCTGTGAACGAACCGCAGGTTTTCACCATACCGGCGACGAAGAACAGCACAAGGAGTGCAAGTCCGATAGACTGCACTGCGCCGTTAATGTTGACGATCACGCCCCATATCCCACCGCCTTTGAAGTCCTGCGGCGTTGTCGTGATAAGCTGCCAAATCTCAGCCAGCTTCTCGTTCCAAGTTTCCAATGCGTTTTCAAGGTTTTGTACGACCCAGTTGTCGCTCACGAAAAGCACCTCCTTTTCATAGAGTTAAGGGGTGCTCCCGCTTTTTCGGGAACACCCCTCGGTGTGAAATTTCTTAGCCGACAATCAGGTCGAGGATTTCCTTTGCAAAGGTGATGATGACGCCGCCTGCAAGGGTCAGGAAACCGTTCGCTCGCTGAGAGGGGTCGTGGGACTTCAGGGAAAGACCGACCTGCACAACGCCGAAGCCCAACAGGATAAGACCAATGGCACGGATCAGCCCGAAGATAAAGGTAGACAGGTTGTTGATAACGGTAATAGGGTCGCCGGCAGCAAAAGCCGTGACCGAAGTACCGAGGACGAGTGCCGCACCCATAATGGCGGTGCAGTAAATGCGGAAGCCCTTCTTGACCTTGCCGGTCATAGGCAGCTTTTCGGTATGCTTCTCGGTGTTCTTCTTAAAAATGTTCATATTAGTTACCTCCGTAATTTTGTTGTTGTATTGTTGTTGGTTTCCGAGTTGAAATCCTCATCGGACAGCAGCTCATAGGTGTTTTCCGATACCTCTGTATCCGGCAGAGTATCGGGGTCGAGGTACTGCACCTCAATGGTCGCAACATTACTTGTGACCTTGCCGTGCTGATAGACGCCGCCTTTTCCGTCGGCAGTCAGGTCAACGGCGGGGTGCTTGAGAATGTCGTATTTTAAGTCCATCACAGGGAGTTCCCCTCGGATGAACAGAATGGCGTAGCGGTTATCAAGCATACGAACCTCATCCGGGGTCAGAAGCTCTCGACCGCTGATCTGATAGTTGGTGGAATAGTTTCCGCTTCGCCCGGAACTCTTTCCGTAAGTGTTCGTGTCGATGGTTTCCTTGCCCAGCAATTCGCTCACATACTTATGGGTGGACTGCTCGTTGCCACCCAAGTAGAGGAACTCATCGCAGTTGCCGACGATGGATTCCCACTGCTTTTCAAACAGTGCCTTGAGCTGTGCCAAGTTCTGAAGAATAATGGACACAAACACACCACGGGAACGCATAACGGAAAGGATCTTATCGAAGTCGTCCGGCAGGCTGACATTGGCGAACTCGTCCATCAGGAAGTGAACGGGAATTGGCAATGCGCCGCCGTGAATATGGTCAGCGGAAAAGAATAGCTGCTGAAATAGCTGGGTATAAAGGATGCTGACCAAGAAATTGAAGCTCGAATCGTTGTCCGGGATAATAGCGAACAGTGCCACTTTCTTTTCGCCCATAGAGGCAAGGTCAAGCTCATCGGTACAGGTCAGTGCCGCCAAGCTCTCCAAGTTGAACTTTTCAAGCCTTGCAGCAAGGGTGATCTGAATGGATTTCAGGGTCTTTGCCGAACCGGTGTGGTAAGACCGATAGTATTTCAGAGCGATGTGGTCGGGTCTGTCCAACTCCAAATCGGCAAACAGACAGTCCAGCGGTGAAGGTCGTGGATCTTCCTCATTGTCGATGGCAGCCGCTTGCAGCATCTCCATAACCATTGCAAAGTTCTGCTCATCCTCCGGTGCTTCGTAGTGAAGATAGTAGACGAGAGCAGACAGCAGCATTGAAGCTGAGGTATCCCAAAAAGGGTCGTTGCTTTGTGACCCCTTTGGCGTTGTACTCTTGAACAGATTTGTAACAAGCCGTTGCACATCGTTGTCCGAATGGAGATAGACAAACGGGTTGTAGCAGTGGCTCTTTTCCATTGAGATCAGATCGAGAACTCTGATCTCATAGCCCTTTTTCTCCAGCAGATTTCCCACATCCCGGACGATCTCGCCCTTTGGGTCAAGAATCACGAAGCTGGTATTTGCCTGCATTAGATTCGGTTTGCAATAGAAGCGGGTCTTACCGGCACCGGAACCGCCGCAGACAAGGGTGTTTAGATTGCGGCGGTGTTTCTTTCCGTTGAGTCCGATACGGACTGCCTGCGTCATCAGCTTGTTTTCGGACGGTGGGTTCTGCCGGTATTTCTTGTCCACGGCTTTGGCATTGCCCCATTTTGCGCTACCGTGTTCCTCTCGGCGTCGGTAGTTCCTGCGTGTAGAGAAGTAGATCCCGATGCCCATTCCATAGCAGAGAAGCAAAACGAGGACAGTTTTTACACTGTCCTCGCAAAGCACTATATGAAACGGGTCGCTCATCACACTCATCAAGCTCGGCAGTATCTCCGGCAAGCCACCCTTAACGGATGGTGCAATGAGAAGTCCGAGCCACACAATCGGCAGGATGCCGAGTACGGCGAGAATGATGGAGGTCTGTCTGTCGTTATCTCGATTCACGACAGGAGCATTCCTTTCTTTCCACTACCTTGAACTTTTTCTTTGGGGCATACCCGACCTTGATGATAAGATCGTCCACGGCATCGGTGGATTTACCCTCATTCATCAGTTCGGTTTTGGTATCGTTCAAAGCTCGAATCACTACGCCGTGTTCATAATCGTCCAAGGCGATGTGATAGCGTTCCTCTTTCATCGCTCACACCTCATCTTTCCTGTTCCTTGTTTCTGTCAGCACGGCGACGGTAGATTTCCTCCGACACACGGGAGCCGATCTCGCTCATTGCAGAACGGGTCTTGGAAAGCTCCGCACGGATTTCCTTGGGGGACTTGCCCGCCAGCTCCTCCGGGATACGGTCAATGGCGAAGTTCTTCACATCCACTCCGAACTTGCGGCAGAGCATATAGCCAACGCATACGGCAGAGAAGCCCATATCCCTGCGGCTGTATGCTTCGCAGTTCATTGCAAGCTGAGCGTGACCAAGCTCCTGTGCCACGCACTGGCAGAGCGCAACGCTGTTCCCAATGTCCCTCTTGATATAAAGGGTCTGATCCTCGTTCTTATAGAACGCCCCCATATTGGGAGAAGGCAGCTCCTCCACAGTGCTTACATCAATGGGAGCCGTGTCGAGCATAATCGCCACAAGTTTTCGGGGGTCACGGTCAAGGGTGGGTGCAGCAGGCTTCTTGCCGCTGGTCTGCGCCACATCGAATACCTTCTTGACATTGTAGGCAATACCGGTAGAGCCATCGTTCTTGGTGTACTCTACGGGTTCGAGGATGGACAGACTCTTAGCACCCTTGTTGACCTTCACGCCGTCCTCCTGCCAATCACGAAAATCCTTGAGCTGCGTCGCCTGCGGCTGCTGCTTATAAATGAGCAGAGCGTTGGCGGCAGAGTAGCGGTCCATTCGTGCCTGCGTATCGAGATATGCCCTGAACTTGTCGGGGTCGCTGACGATCTCAGCAGCGGTATCGTCGATCATCTGATACACGGCATCCTTCTCCGCCTTTTTCTTGGCGGCGTATTCCTCCGGGGAGAGCTGCGGACGAGCCGCAGTCCCGGACTTCTTGGGAGTGAAATTGTTAGTCATAGCTGATTACCTCTCTTTCGATTTCTTATGCTTTTGCGGCTGGGTGTGAACCGTCTGACGGTTCGGTTCAGGAGTCTTGCTTTTCTCCTTGGAAAGCGCAGACTCGGCACGGTCTGCTTCTTTGTCAGCTTTTGCAGCAACCTTGTAGCGCTCCAGCTTTTCTCTCACGGAAGGCTTCTTGTCTGCCTGCTTTGCTGTACCCCGGTCAGTAACCGTACCGCTGATCTCGGAGCTTCGCTCGGACGGAGGGCTTTTTTCCGTCTTTGCGACCGTAGGGTTTTCGTGGGACTGACCTTCTTTCTGCAAAGGCTTTCCCATTGCTTCCTCCACGATGATCTCGCCCTTGGTTTTGGTCGGCACTTCCCGTGCTACCGCTTCACGGTCAGCTTTGTCCTGCTCCGCCTGCGTGATAACGCCTGCCTTATCGACCTTGCCGATCTCGAAGCGTTCCACTATACGCTGAATTTTGGAAGCGTCCTCTGCACGGGCGATAATATCCACGGGTACATCTTCTCCCTTGGCGCTCTTATCTCTCAGGACACAATAGAGAACGCCATAGCGCTTTGCCTGTTTGGTGAACTGTGCCAAATCCTTGTTCGGGATAGAAAAGACTTTCAGTTCCTTTCCGGACTTGATCATATTGGTGAGCCGTGCCTTGCCTTTGGTCTGTTGTTCCTGCTTCAGCACGGACACGAGAAGCAGGGCGACATTCTTTGCCGCCGAGCCTGTAAGTTTTGCGGCAACTTCAAAGCCTTCAAGCGAGAGCCTGACGACCTGCTCAGCCGCATCACCGCCGTTGTTCATAGTTGCGGTTCTCCTTTCGTTTTGATTTTTCTTCCTCTGTCCGGACTGCATCTACCTTTTCCTCGATGACCTTGGAACGGATGGCGATGTCCTGACAGAGCTTGACTTCCTTGCGTAGTTCCTTCAACTTCTCGGTAAGAAGCGAGATACTTGCCTTTGCCTGTGACAGCTCTGCATCTGTGATGTTCACTTTTCGTATTTCATTTCGGAGGTGCGTTCTGTCGGCAGTTAAGGTCTTGATTTGCTCCTCGACCGAGTGCTGATATGAAAATAGCTGCTCGTCTGTACCGATGTGGTGCTTGCCGAGCAGCGTGACTTGTTTGGTGAGTTCATCTATCTTCATCAGATCTTCTTTGAAAAGGTAGTGGACTCGTGCGTGATTCTGTTGTCCTGCCTTGTACTTCGGCAAATAGCCGAGCCGGTAGCAGTAGTAAAGGTACAGCCCATACAGACCGCCGACTTTTCCAATCCTGTCGCTCCGTGTTCTGAGCCGGTATTGCTTCGGTCGGTAGGTTTTCGGCTGGAACGGCTCGAAGTCGATGTTATCACGGTTTTCAATGAGCCGCTGCGTAATGCGCTCCTTGGTGTATTCCTCACCGAGCCTGTGCAATCGAATGGGGCGTTCATCGCCCTTGCCCTTGATCGTCCAATACTTCCGCTTGGGATTGGAGCCGAGGGTGTATCCCATCTCAGACAGATGATATTCAAGCTGTCGAATATTGTGGCTCATTGCGATGGCTTCATCTAAGGCGGCACGGGCGAGGTTGTATCGTGTAGGCATACCGGCTTTGTCCTTTTGCGTCAGGATGCGGGGCGATTGATAGGCTTCCGGGTTCTGTACCACAGACAGTCCGTGTCCCAAGCAGACCTCATCGGCAATATGGCGGAAGTACCACCACGCTTTCTCTTTGTTCTGCAATCGCTTGCCGTCCCTGAACGAAACGGAGTTCACAACGAAGTGGCAGTGAAGATGCTCCGTATTCAGATGCGTTGTCACAAGGACTTGAAACCGGTCGCCCCACATTCTTCCTGCGAACGCCATACCAACCTGCTGTGCAAGCTCCGGGGTGATGTCGGTTTCCTCAAAGCTAAGATAGCCGTGATAGGCTTGGATGCCGTCTGTCTTATCGAACTGTTCCTTGACAGTGACAAACTGCTCACGGGCAATCGCCGGAGTGCAGTTGATCCCCTCACAGAATAATTCCTGCTCGGTTTTCTCGCCGTTTTTTACATAGTTGACAACATCACGAAGCGCCTGATAATCTGCATTGCTGTACTTGGATTTTGCCTTCGTGGTTTTCTCAGGATTGGAAGCGTAGTCGAGAACGGTCGCAAGGCGAACCGTGACCGGCCACAGCTTACTTACTGCCATTTCAGGTTGCTCTCACCGGGACGAAGAAACTGACGCTCCATATCTGCCTGAAACTTGTGCAGGCGATCCAACTCACTGTTCAGCTTCTGCGTGTCGATAAAGCCGAGTGCATTTGCCTTAACGGAGATCTGATGGATGTTATTGCCGATGGCGGAGAACTCTCGCATCGCATCATAGAAGCGGTCGTCGGGCTTCTCCTTTGGCTCATAGCCACGGAGCAACAGACGGACGAGCGCCGCTTCAGACAGGCAGGTTTTCTTTGCTTTCTTCTGCAAGTCCTGCGCTTCGTCACGGGAAAACCAAAACTGCTTCTTGATCGTTCTTTTCATAAATGGATTTCATCCTTCCTTTTGAAATGTGTGGTGCTTCTTGCACGGGGTATTAGGGGGTTCCCCTAACGAGCGATTTACTGTTTTTGACCGGTAGGAGTAAAAACAGTCTGCTCGTTAAGATAATACAGAGCGTTCGGGGGAACCCCGTTCTCATTGAGATCAGCGTTCTTTGTCCGCCCTGACGGGCTTAAAAGGTACTGCCACGATCTCATTGTTGACTCTCATAAAGCGTTCGGGGTATTTGAATTTCTCACGGTATTTCTCCGCAAGGTCAGGCGGGAGGGACTGGAATCTCTCTGCATCGAAAGGTGCGTAAGCAATGAAAAACTTTCCGCAGATAATGTCCAGCATCTCACGGGAAGGCTCCATCATATAGCACTTTTCAATTTTCCAAGCATTCTCGCCAAACATATAGCCGTCCAGTCTGACGCACGGGTCAGTTCCGTCAAGGCACGACCCGAAGATGGAATAGCCACCCATACCGGACTGAAATGCCTTGTTGTTGGAGCTGACGCCATAGGTTCTTGACCTCTCATCGTATGGCTTGTCAAAGCTGTCCTGCGTGAAAACGATATAGCCGGAGAGGTGTTCTTTGCCCTCGTTTTCCGCTTCACAAAAGCGGCTACGCATCTCGGTAAAGGTCATTTCAACGGCTTGTGGCTCTCCATAAACCGCCCGGTTCGGGGTCAGACCGTTAACCTTGCCCTCCTCATTGCAGATGATGGCGACCTCATCCTCAAAGGGCATATATTCCTCGATGTCGCCGCCGACCACCCTCTGCATCGCTTCCAAGGTGTCGTCGATCTCGATCATCTTGGGATACTTGTTCGGCTCCACAAGCAAGACGGAAATCTTCCCGTTGGTTGCTTTTACCGGCTCTTTGCAAAGCGATTTGTCGAAAGAAATCGACTTGAACCCGATACTGTCCACGAAGTAGAAGCCGGGATTAAGGGTATCGCTTTCCCTGATTTCAACTACATCCGATACGGAAAGAGAGCGTCCCTTGTAGTCGGCGGGATGGTCGATATTGAACTTCTGATAGATATTTTCGAGGGAGTTGCAGTCCATTTTACCGTCATAAACTCTGTCGTAAGCGGCTGCGTTGACTTCCTTAGTGCCTTTGATTCTTTCGAGGGATTCCATTCCGATGAAGCACACATTGGCGGTATCCCTGTCCACATTGATCTGATAAATGCTGAACTCAGTCATCGTTCATTGGTCCTTTCTTTGGTTTTGTTGCGGTGGATACCGAGCTGGAAACAAAGAAAGTCATTGTAGTCCTTGCCGCAGGGCGGAGGGCTGTCAATGACTTCATACTTGCTCGGCAATATGGTTTTCAGCGCAAGGCTGGCTTTTCTCCCGGCGTTATCGTTATCGAAGTGCAGGAAGATTTTCTTTATCTGCGGCTTCTCATCGAGGTACTTCACAAGAGCCGCAGGGGTAGTGCTGTCCTCGATTCTCTCCTTGGGCAGATACACACCGGCGAGGGAAACGAGGTTGTCTTTCCGCCAATCTCTGCCCGCCATCTTTTCAAGCGTCGCATAGGAAAGCAGGTCAATGGCACACTCAAAGAGATGCACCGTGCCGCTGTCGCTGTCTGAGATCCGAAAAGAATAGTGCTTATCGCTACCGGAGCAGTCACCCAAAACACGGCGGTCATTGGTCGCTCGGAAGGACGCATAACGAGGGGTATTTTTCTCATCAAAGCCCACGCACACAAGATTGTGGTACGGCAAACTCTCAAAAATCAGCCCCTTGTTAATGCAGTATTGGATGATGGCATAGTCGATGCCCCTGCCGAAAAGATACTCTGTAATTCTTTCTGTGGAAGCACTTTTATCCGGCAGAAGCAAGATTTTCGGCTCCGTTTTCTGCTTGGGCTTGACCGTCACCGACGGCATCACCGCCGCCTTTCCCATCAGTGTTTCGACCGCTTCTACAAAAGAACAGCCCTTGACTTTCACAAGATAGTCAAGGGCATTGCAGCCGCCGATGCGCTGTGACCACCACATCCACTTGCCGTTAGAAATCTTCAAGCTATCGTGGGTGCGGGTGGTGTAATTGTTGCCGGAAATGCGGACAAGCTCCTGTGGCTCACAGCTTTGCAGATAGGTCAACAGGTCAATTTGCCGTGCCTGTTCCACCACCTCCGGTGGGATATACGGCATAAAATCACCTGCTTTCTCGTTGCTGTTTCTTCTCCTGCCGTTGCAGGCTCTTGTCAGCTTCCGTTTCGATGGAGTCCCGGATGGTATCCATATGCTCGGTTTCTCTGTCCCGGAACTCCTTATACACATCACTCAGAGGACAAGGGGAACGAAGCAAAGCCCTTGCCTTTTCCGGCTCAAGCCCCAGCTCCTCCATACACATTACGATGTCCTCCCGCATCGTGTATTCGAAGGTATGATTGAGGATTTCGGACGGCTCCTGATGCAGTAGCCAGTCCCGGTATTTGTCCTGCTCGGCTTTCATTTTCTCGTAAAGTCGAGCGTTGTAATCTGTTTCGTTCATAACGAACACCTCCTTCAAAATAGAAATAGCCGCCTGATTTCTTTTGAAAACCAAGCGGCTCTGTATCTGAATTAGCGCTCCAATTCTTTCGGATTGCGGTCAGGAAGTTCTTCGCCCTCATCGGGGGCATCGTCCGCAAGCTCATTGTCACGCTTATCCACATTCAATAGAGCGTTCAGAACATTCAGCCTGTCGGTCTTTTCTTTCAGCTCCTGCTCCTTGGAGAAGGGCTTTTTCACTTCCTCCTTGGCAACCTCAAATTGCTTTTCCAAGCCTTCCAGCTCGGCTTTCACGGCTTCGAGGTTATCGCTGATCTTCTCGATTGCGTTATCAATGCGGGTGATGTTGCCGACAGGATCGGTACCCAAAGAGATGGTGCGTGAAGCGGCACCTCGGATTTTGACCTTGTATGTTCGTTCCATCGTATCGAACGACAGCTCCAATCCAAAGCCACGATATGTGCCGAGGGTTATCGGATCAGGTGAGTTCATCTGCTGGCAGGCATCAATGATTTTCTGCCCGCCTTCCGCCTTTTCCGTGCAAAAAGCACCCTTAACCTCAATGCCAACAAAACGGTCATCTGTGGGTTTCGGGTGCTCCTGTGCGGTAGCAAGGTCGCTTTCCAGTGCCGAAATCAACTCCGTTTTCACAGCGATCTGCTGAGGGAAATGTTTGATGATCTTGTCCTCCAAGGCGTAAATCTCGGAGAGGTAGCTGGACTTCAATAGACGCAGCTTCTGCACCTGAATATCCAAATCCATCTTCTCCTTGATATAGGGATTGCCGGTCGCCAGCATCTTAATTTCAGCGTAGGACAACGCCGTTTCATCGATGTCATCGGCGCTTCGGACAGGTGATTTGCTGGTCATAATCTGCGACGCAAATTTTTGCTTGCCCTCAACGAGCTGATACAAATATGCGTCAAAGGTCTGCTCCGTTACATAGCGGTAAATATCTACATCAGGATTTGAGTTACCCTGACGGATAATTCGACCGGAACGCTGCTCCAAGTCTGACGGTCTCCACGATAGCGATAGGTAAGGTCTGAGCGGTGCGCCAGCACCGCTTTCCACCTTTTCCCCCGCTTCACACCGTGCATGCGAGTTTCCCCGCACACGGCGTTCCATCATTACAAAAGAATCATTAGAATAGTAAGAATTTCAAAGCTAAGAAACTGTATTAAATCTCAGGTTGTCCTGCCAGAACTCGCAGGGCGTTCAGTTTTGCTAATGCCTTTTTATCAAGTTGGAAAAGGTTCAAATATACGGCAATGGTATTTGGGTCTGTAGCATGAATCAGCCGGTGAATATCCCTGTGAACAATTACCAGATTCATATACTTGTCTGTGCCGCCCCTGCGCAATGGCTGCTTGTGGTGACAGTGTATTTCATCAAGCCAAAGCTCTTTTCCTGTCACAGCACAGCGCCCGTATTGTGCGGCGTAAAGAGAAATCCTGTTGTCCATGTACTCAACACTTCGTCGTGGCTCTTTTATACGCATCAGCGCAAGCATAATCGATGTGTTAATGCCAAGGTTTTTGTGAATTTCTGCTCTACCCTCCGGTGTGTATTTACAAACCTTTTTCTTCTTGAACAATGGGGTTTTGGTCTGAATATATCCGACAGGTGCTACGGTTTTACTGCTGATAAAGCGAATTTGTTTGCTATCACCGTAATTCTTGCGGATATAGACCTCATTGATTTGCCCCTTTTTCGTAAGCCTGCCATAAAGTCTGTTCTTCATCACTGTAGACACTGCCCGGTGTATCTGTTCACAATCCGTTGCAATCATGGTTGCATAGCGGTAGTAGTTGTGAATTCCGAATACCATGAAATTGTACAGAGTAATTTCTCTGGCTTCGTCATCTCGGTCTTGAACATGGGCAATTTGCTTGACCTGCTCAATAAGAGCGGCTTTTTCTTTTGAAATGGCTTTTTCAGTCATATGCGATTTAACCACATACCGTTTCCGCTTCTTGACTGCTTTCATTTCAAATCCAAGAAATTCGGAGTAGTGCCGTTTCAGATTAACGATTTTCGACTTTTCTTCACTGATTTCCAGTTTGAGCCGGTCTTGCAGCCACAGTTTTACAGCAATGAATACTTTTTCTGCATCACTGCGTTTCCGACAAAATAACTTGAAATCGTCTGCATAGCGGACAATATGCACTTCCTTGAGTTTAGTGGTATTTTTGAAAGCACCATAAATCGCCGTTTTATTGATTGTGCCATTTGGCCGTACTTCACAGCTATACTCATATTTGGTGGGCATATTCTCCCATTGGGAGGCAATCCACCAATCAAGTTCATTCAGTACGATATTCGATAGGAGCGGTGAGAGAATGCCTCCTTGCGGCGTTCCTTTTACTGGATGCTCAACCGTTCCGTCCGGCATGACAATCGGTGCTTTTAACATCTCTCGGATGATGCACAATAGCTTTTTATCCCGTATACCCATATGCCAAATCTGCTGTATCAATTTTGTGTGGTTGACATTATCAAAGAAACCCTTGATGTCTACATCGACCACAAAATATAACTTTTGCAGATTTATCATCTTGTAGCACTGTGCAATCGCATTCTCGGCTGACCGATTCGGGCGAAAGCCATTGCTCCGCTCATAAAATTTAGCTTCGCAAATTGGTTCCATTACCTGCAAAATACATTGCTGAACCAACCTATCCACGATTGTCGGGATTCCAAGAGGACGCATTTTGCCATTGGGCTTTGGGATTTCTACCCGCTTGACAGGCTTTGGCTTATAGTACATTAGCTTTCTCTGCACGATACGGACATACTGCTCTACAGGAAGTTTTTCAATATCCCTGATAGTTTGCTTGTCTGTACCGGCTGTATTGCTGCCACCATTCCGCTTTATATTTCGGTATGCCAGCCGGATATTTTCTTCGCTGCTGATTATGTCCATCAGCTTTGTAAAGATTTTACCTTGTTGGCTTTCCGCATACAGTCGGTCAAATACTGGCTGCAAATCGTAGTATTCTGAGTGCCTTAGTTTCTTTTGCTTTGTCATAGGCAACACCCCCTCTGGGCTGTTTTTCTTTGTCATACTCGAAGCTACGAATGTTCTTACCTATAACTATTTTTTTGTAATGACTGGTGGCTGTTGCTCCGCTCCCATTACAGGAGCATCTTTGCTCGTGCCACCACTTTCACAGCAATTAAAGGTGCTTATTTTCTTCGTCACCACCGCAATCATGCGTTATGCTGCTTCCCACGTTCCGATAATTCTATCTATACATATATACTTAGGTGCTTGCTCTGAGCCTGCCAGTCCAACAGTGCCTGTAACACTGTAAGGTGTTTCGTAACTGCCATTTCTACTAAACCTCGCTGGCTGCCATTTTTCAGACCGGCGCACATTTCTATACGCTCCTCGGTTTAGACCCGTACATTCGTAAGTTCGTCAGGTATTTCTACCATTCTCACCATATATATTTTGTAGACCCCCGGCATATAGGTCACAGCCTCCACCTCTGGAGACCTTTCGTTTGCGTTGTATCACAGCCGCAATTACGGTGACTCTCTGCCGACTTCACCGAGCTTCAGACCGCATTTTTGCCGCCTGTCGGAGTATCAGGGTAGGCATTTCAGGGCGTTACCCCGTCATTCTACCTATCGAATTATCAGTTCTATAAAGCATAGTCCTGCGGCTCCTTTCAATCCACAGAATATATTTTTTTAATGTGCTTTACGCCTAACCTTTTCAGTTAGGAACGTGTCGCACGACAATCAAGGTCGTGAGATGCAATGAGCTTATTTTGCACATTGGTTCCGGCACCCATCTTGGCAGTGGAGCCGATCAGCACTCGCACCTCACCACGCCGAACTTTTTTGAAAAGCTCCTGCTTTTTTGCTTCGGTATCGGCTTCGTGGATAAACTTGATCTCTTCTGCGGGGATGCCACGGGCAATCAGCTTCTTTCGGATGTCGTCGTAGACATTGAACGAGCCGTCACTTCTCGGCGTGGAAAGATCACAAAACAGAAGCTGAGCAGACTTTTGATCTGCCGTTTCGCTCCATATCCGGTAGACCTCTCCGACACAGGCGTTGACCTTGCTACCGTCCTCATCGGGGAGCAGCGGGTCGATCATACGCTGGTCGAGAGCCAGCTTTCTGCCGTCATTTGTTACCTTCAGCATATTATCAACGCTGGCAGAAACACCGCCGCCACGAATACGCTCGGCTCGTTCTCCAAGGGATTCTACCATCCGCTTTTGGATTTCGGACGGCTTCACGGCAATGTTATGGTACTGCACCTCCGGCACGGGGAGATGGAGCATATCGGCGGTTTTGATGTCTGCAACCAGCTTGAACATCGCCATCAGCTCCGGCAGATTGTTAAATCTTGCGAAGCGCGTCTTGGCTCTGTATCCCGTTCCTTCGGGTGTCAGCTCGATTGCTGTCACAGTTTCTCCGTACATTGCCGCCCAAGAGTCGAAGTGTTGCAAGTCGTACTTTTGGAGTGTGGCATACTGGAGATAGCGCTGGATGGTATAGAGTTCCACCATCGAATTGGAGATGGGTGTGCCGGTAGCAAAGACTGTTCCACGCCCTCCGGTCAGCTCATCAAGATAGCGGCACTTCATAAAAAGGTCGCTGGATTTCATTGCCTCGGTCTGTGCGATACCGCCTACATTTCTCATTTTGGTATAGAGATAGAATGACGATAGGTAATCCTTTGAACGTGATGTGCGGCGAAGCCGCACATTCGTTTCCTCCGGATTTTCCCCCGTCTCACGCCGGGCGTGCACCTTTCAGCGCACCCGGCCTACCATCAGATTGACTTACTTTCTACTGATTTCATTGCATCTGTACCCTCACGAATACAGCGCACTTGTAAATTTCACTTTTTGAGTTTTTCACGATATTTCTTGATTTTGCGTACCGCCTTGGCATCCAACTCTGGCGGTATAGGACTGTTGTGTACCATGCGGTGACACGGTATACATAGCCATGCTAAATTTGGAACTTTGTTGATTCTTTCAATCGGAAGTCGTGGATTTACATGATGACAATGTTTCGGAATCAGTTCAGAGAAATATCTACCACAGCATTTGCATTTTCCCTTATCTCGGTTGTAGGCATATTCCCGATTCATAAAATACTCGAAATTGGCTTTCCATCCCTTGCCGCTAGCGTAGATGGATAAGGCTATATCTTCGGGTGTATTGATGGAGGGGCGGTCACAGGGCAACGGTTTATGCTTGGTACGATAATTTACATACCGCCTGCGTCCATTCTCCGTATAAGGGGTCATTTTCTGGTCAAATGGTTTGCTTTCATAACGACTGTGTGTAATAAACGCATAGGTTATTCCGAACCATTTCCCATCAATTTGAATTGCGAAGGTTTTACTGTCATAACCTTCGTGCCGATGTGGCAGATTACTTAATTCCTTTAACGGCACCTGCATTTGGTTGTACTGCTTGGGAAACAGGTTTTTCCATACTGCCAACGCCGTATTATTCACTCTACGGTCAATGGCATGGTAGGCATGAGAACAGATAGAGGGTTGCAAATACTGTGCCAGTCCCATAATCACGGAGTTCACGTACTGGATTTGAGCCGCCTGCGTGTTGGATTGCGTGTATAATCCAATTTTCCTAACTTCTTTTTGCAAGGTATGGATTTTCTTCGTCAATCGTTCCATATCAGGGAATGGCTTTCCTACCAGATTATCTGACCATGTGGCTGGGTCTGGTGTTTTCCTCTTTCGTTCTGCCTTGACTATGTAACCGAGGAAATGAATACCATTCTTTCTCAAATCGGTTACATAGGTCTTTTCCTGTGACAGTTCCAACTTCATGCGATGCTTAAAATACTTTGTCAGTTCATGCTTCATACAGAACGCTTCCTGTTCCGTAGAGGTCAGGATCACCCAGTCATCCGCATAGCGAAAATTGTATTTCGGGGTGATTCCAGACCATTTCAGCCTTCGGGTATCGTTGCATTTGTGCTTGCATTGACGGTGCGGCTCCATATAGCAGCGCCCCACATACCAGTCAAAGTCATTGAGATACACATTGGACAGCAACGGAGATAATATACCGCCCTGTGGTGTTCCCATTTCTGTTGCATGGTATAAGTCCTGATCGATATATCCGGCTTTTAGCATTTGGCTGATGATTTTCAGAACCCTCTTATCGTGGATTCCGATTCGCCATAGCTTTTTCAGCAACAATCTATGATTGATGTTGTCAAAACAGCCCTTTATATCTCCCTCGACTGCCCATACCGGCTGGTCTTTGGATTTCACACTTGCATTGATGACATTGACAATATCCCGGATAGCGTGCTTCTGCGCCCGGTAAGGACGGAAACCATAGCTGTGCGGATAGAATCTCGCTTCGCATATCGGTTCCAGAATCAGTCGCATACATTCCTGTATAATCCTATCCAATACAGTGGGAATACCCAGAGGTCGCTTTTTGCCGTTTGCCTTTTCGATATACTTCCGTTTGGCTGGCTTCGGCTTGTAATTGGAGATATTTGATTGAATCAACTGAAATAGTTCTTCTTTTGGCATTTGCAGATACTTGTCCATTTTCATCCTGTCCACACCGGCAGTTTTGCTGCCCTTGTTGGACTTGATGTTATGAACAGCGGTTACAATAGTCACTTTGCTGACCATTGCTTCCAACAGTCCCGTGAATGAAACGCCTTGCCCCGATTTTTCATAGAGCAGGTCTTGAAACTGTTTCAATTCTTTTTCTGTTGAAAATCTGACGCTTAAATGCACAAGGTTTTCACCTCGCAGTTCGTCACCCGTCTTTCAGGGAGTTATTGGATTTTCTTTCGTGAAATTTACAAATCAATCTGACTCGTGCCCTTCGCCGTGGGGCATTTCAGCCCCGTGTAATTGGCATTACCCAATTGCAGACTACTATGGCACGGCTGACTTCCTGTATTCTTCATTGTGCTGTAACACTCCAAATACAGGCTCTCAAACGTTCCCAAATCTCTATCCTTGTGGTCAATAGACCGTTGAAATCCTTAGGCCGCTACCTTACACCGGGAGAACCTAACCACACTTTGAATCACAGTTGTTGTGTGGTTCCGCATGAATATTTCATTTCATGGGGCATATACGGAAAAACCAGCCGTATCTGCTTTCTCCAATCTTCATCCTTTCGGATGCCAAGCACTCTTACGATGCTGCATAGCTTTCACTACTGGATAGCCATAGGTTTCGGAAGCCCGCACCATTATTATCCATGCCTTTCGGTTTAGGTTTTCAGGTTACGACTTCACCACGCTTTGTACCCTGTCTATTTACAGATAGACAACGCACAGTGGAGTATTAGCTCTCGTACTGCCTGCGGTTTGACAGACCGCTGTGGGATTTCTCCTTTCCGGCATTGATTCTGTACGGCAGAGGAATTTCGCCTCTGAATTTGAGATTTGAGTTCTCTACGATATTTTCTTGATATATCAAGTGCTATCGCATGGTGCTTTTCGTCATAGCTGTCTGCTACGACTTATGCACAACGTTTCGCACGATTTTTGTAGTAGTGACTCTCGTCGATAAAAAGCCTGTCAATGCCAAGCTCCTCGAAAGTCACGGTGTCGTCCTTGCGGCTCTGATCGTTCAGCTTATCCAGTTTTAATTTCAGGGAGCGCTTTGTCTTTTCAAGCTGTTTGACCGAAAACCTATCACCACGGTTGCGCTTCAAGTCGGCAATACCCTCGGTGATCTCGTCCATCTGCTGCATCAGAATCATCTGCTGACGCTCGATACTCATCGGGATCTTCTCGAACTGGGAATGACCGATGATGATGGCATCATAATCGCCGGTGGCGATTCGACCGCAAAAGCGCCTGCGGATCTTTGCTTCAAAGTCTTTTTTCGTGGCAACTAAGATGTTGGCGGAGGGGTAAAGTTGCAAGAACTCTGCCGCCCACTGCTCCGTCAGATGGTTGGGGACGACAAATAGGGATTTCGTACAAAGTCCGAGTCTTTTCGCCTCCATTGCAGCAGCGACCATCTCGAAAGTCTTGCCCGCACCCACCGTGTGTGCCAGCAGCGTATTGCCGCCGTATAGGATGTGCGCCACGGCGTTTCTTTGGTGCTTCCGAAGCTCAATTTCGGGGTTCATTCCTGAAAAAATGATGTGGCTGCCGTCGTACTCACGGGGGCGAATGGAATTAAACCTTTCGTTGTAGATTCGGCAAAGCTGCTCTCTGCGGGCGGGATCAGACCACACCCAATCTTGGAAGCCCTGCTTGATCAGCTCCTGTTTTGCCTGTGCAATCGCCGTTTCCTTTTTGTTCAGGACGGCTTTCTTTTTGCCCTCGGCATCCTCCACATAGTCGTAGATACGAACATCTTTTAGGTTCAAAGTTTCCTCGATAATCCGATAAGCATTGATGCGTGGTGTACCGTAAGTGCTGTTAGCCTTGACATTTCCACGGTTGTAGGACTTTCCCTCCACATTCCATTCGGAAGTGAATTTGGAGTAATGCACTTTGATATTCCAGTAAGCCCAACGGGGCGTATCAAGGAACTCAAACATAAACTGCTGCACGATCTCCTCCGGCACCCAAGTAGAACCGAGCTGGACGAAGATCTCGCTTGCAGACAGGTCTTTGGGCTGCACCTTTTCCAGTGCCTCCACATTGACGGTATAATCTTCGGGGTAAAGCTCCGCCGACTTTCTGGCGAGCGCCAGCTTTTCCCGGACATTGCCGGAAAGATATTCATCCGCCATCAGGTACTTCGGCTCCAAGCTATCCCCGTAGCCATAAAGTGGATTGAGGAAGATCACACCCTTCAAATCTGCGAAAATTTCCTGCTCCGTTTTGCCGGTCAGCGCACACATATAAGCCATATCCACGGCAGCTTTTTCGCCCATAGATACGGCAAGTGCTTCACTGGCGGTGTCCACGGATGTGACCGGCGTGTGCGGCTTGATGGTTCTTTTAGTAAAGAGGTCAGCCTTGCGCTCCAGCTCACCGTTATCGTTCAGCACCTCCAGTGCAGATAGCAAGGAATAAGAACTGTCCTGTGAAAAGGCGGAAACATTAGCTCGGCTATTGATGAGTCCGTACTTCTTGATAAACTCGTCATAGAGCCGGTTTAGCTTCTCCTGCTCGGCTTTAATATCGCTGTCGGGGTAATCTTCGGTCTGCATTTCCAGCAGTGTCCGCACCGAGTCATGGATGCGGATCATTCCCTTGATACGGTTTTCTGCCGTTGCCGAGCAGTCCACCGGTGTCATACGGGAGTTTTCTCGATAGTAGATTTTGTCGTCCACAACGGTGTATGAGAAGTTGCGGACAGTGGGGTCGGCGGGAATGGAAGTGTCCTCCTCGGCAAGCTCATCTTCCACCTCATACGCTGTCAGCTCACCGTGGATATTGGCAATGGCTTCGTCCATCTGTTCCGAAAGATCGGAGTTTTCATAGGGTACACAGGTAGCTTCGAGACCGAACCGCCCGGATACCATCTTCATCTCGCCAAGCACCATTTCGGGATGTTGTACGAAGTAATGGTTCATTTTGATGCCGTCCTCGGTGGTGTCGAGCTGTATCCACTCCGGTTCGATGTCGATGATCCTGTCCCTCTTTTGCAGGATGAGAATGTCCGATACGACCTCTGTTCCAGCGTTGCCCTTAAAGGTGTTGTTCGGCAAACGGATAGCACCAAGCAGATCGGCTCGCTGAGCAATATACTTTCGGACAGCGGAGTTTTCCTTATCCATCGTTCCCTTGCTGGTGATGAGCGCCATTACGCCGCCCGGACGGAGCTTGTCCAAGGATTTGGCGAAGAAGTAGTCGTGGACGAGAAACTTGTGCTTGTCGTAACGCTTGTCAGGAACCTTGAAATCCCCGAAGGGGACATTCCCCACAACGGCATCAAAGAAGCTGTCGGGGAGGTTGGTTTCCTCAAAGCCCTGTGCGGCGATAGAGGTCTTTTGATATAACTGCTGTGCGATGCCGGCAGAAATTGTGTCCAGTTCTACACCGTAAATCTTGCTTTCCTTCATTTCTTCGGGAAGCATACCGATAAAATGCCCGATGCCGCAGGACGGTTCCAAGATGTTGCCCTCACGGAATCCAAGCTGTTTCATCACCTTATACACGGCTTTTATGACCGTGGGCGGCGTGTAGAAAGCGGTCAGAGTGCTTTCTCTTGCGGAAGCGTATTCCTCCGGTGACAGGATGTTTTTAAGCATACCGTATTCGGTTCGCCAAGAGTCTGCCCGTTCGTCAAAGGCTTCAGGAATACCGCCCCAGCCCACATATTTAGAGAGAATGATCTGCTCGTCCGGTGTGGCGAAGCGGTTTTCTTCCTGACATTTTTTCAGAACGGTGATCGCCGCATAGTTGCGGTGGAAACGCTCCTTTTTGTTGACCTCCTCGACCTCGTGAGCAGTAAGGTCAAAGGTATGACGGTCTGCCATTGGGATTTCGGGATGAATATCAAAGGTCTGCACCCTGCTTTTCTTCGGATGCTCCCAAACAGGGGTAAGGGGTGCTTCCACCTGTGCAAGTTCTTCCTCGGAGAGATAAACAAGGTCGTCAAAGGACAATGCTTGCAGTCCTTTTTCGGTCAGTTCTTCAAGGGACGCATACTGCTCACTGCGGACGACCTTGCCGTCTGCAAGAGTTTCGATGCGAAAATCCACAAGATTGACCCTTGCCTGTATTTCGTGCTTGTCATCCTCAGTCGTGGTGTAGGCAACGCCCACATTGGCAAGGTCGGTATAATCCGCACCGTCCTCTTGCTGGTATTCCTCACGGCAGAAATTATCAATGATTTGCTTCGCTTTATCCAGTGCAGTGTCCGTCAGATAGGGGCTGTCAATGATCTCAAAGCTCTTAGGCGGCGGATCAAGCTGTGTAATAAAGTCGTGGGGGATGGTGCTGCCGTCCTTGTCCTTATACAGAACAATGCTCATCGGCACACCATAGTAATTTTCCTCCTTAATATCCTTCTCAAAGCTATACGGGCTGGTGTACTCGATGCTTTCACCGACCTTGCCGTCCGTGCCGAGATAGTCGATCCTGCCGATAGGTTTGGACTCGATGGGTGCTTCCTTCGTGGAGGAAACCACGGTGCGAGTAATGCGTTCGCCATCCTCCAAAGAGTTGACCGCAACATCGCACCCTCTGTCGGTCAGCATTGTAAGATAGGTTTCCAAGCGGTGCTGCGGAAATCCCACCATCGGGACACGGGTGTTGTGATCGACGGCACGAGTCGTCTGTGTCAAGTCAAGAGCTGTCCCTACGACTTCTGCATCATCAGCATAGGCTTCAAAAAAGTCACCCATCTGATACAGTACAAGGCTGTTCGGATTGTCCGCTTTGATTTCAAGATAGTCCCGATAAAACTGCGGAAGATGTTTTTCCTGCGTTACTTCGCTTGCTGCTTGAGATACGAGGGTGTTCATCGTATCCTCGCTTCTGCCGATGCGTTCGGGATGCGGGTCGGCGTATTCTTTCAGTACGGCGTCGTATTCGGGCGTGCCGAAGTCAATAAGCTCCGTCTTGGCGTGTTCGTCAAGGTATTCAAAGAAGCCGTCCGTGCTGTCCGTAGCTGTCTTTGCTTCGGTTATAAGGTTATAGGGCAGATGGGCGAATACAAACTGACCGCCCGCTGTTGCGTCAGGATTATAATAGATTGCTTCAAACTCACCGGCATCGGGACGGTGAAAATAGTAGTCGTCATCCCCGATAGGTGTTGTGTTCGGGTCGGCGTGAGATTTCTCCCGTTCCGCTGCTTTCTCAATGCGTTCTACAACACTTTGCGGCAGGTCTGGTACATAATAGATAATCTCACCTTCAGGGGAGATATGGGCAATGTTCTGATAATCTCCATTGACTTCTACGGCACGGTTCCAAACAGTCAGACCGTTACCGAGATAGCCCATTCCGATGTCGAACTCGACCGCCTTTTCTTCGGACTGTTTATTAGCGACCTTCAAATGGTCATTCAGTGGGTTCTCCTGCACCTTGCTGTCGAATTCAGCTCTCGTCATTTCCTTGTTGAAAAGCGGAAACTGCGTATCATAGAGCATTACACGCTCATCATCAAAGGACAGGATTTCATACTCGTTTGCGCCGAGATAGACGGTGCTGCCGAGATGGTATTCGTATCGCTCGTTTTCCGGCTCCGTCTTTTCGGACGGTGCGGTAGACAAGATTTCTCTGTTCCTTCGTTCCTCGGCAAGTGCTGCACGGCGTTCTTCCTGCTGTTTCAGCCATTCGGGATATTGCGCCATCTCCTTGGGGTTCAGGTAGCGGTCGAGTTTTATCAGCTCGGCAATACGCTTCTCCACCTGACTCCATTTCAGGTCGATATGAGGTTTATCGCTTCCGATGCCTTTAGAAATACGGATACCTTTGCCGTCGTGCTGCTCATCAATATCGGCTCCGACAATAGCCGGATAGACTCCGCCCCAGCCGTATTCATTTTTTAGGAAATCGGCATTTTCCTTTGCAGACAGGCTATTGTGGAACTGCTCATAGATTCGCATTTTCCCCTCAGAGATGCCGCTGCCACGGGTGAGAACAGCGTCGATGATCTCCTGAGAGAAAGCAAAAGCAGAGGGCTTTCGTTCCTCTGCTCCTGCTGTCATCAAGCTCAACTGCCCGTCAATGGACGGCAGCGGCTTCATCGTGTCCTGCAACTCTCCAAGCAGCCGCATCGCTTCAAAGTGCTGGGCAATCACGCCCCAATCATAAATGCTCTGTGCCGTGCGGGAGAGATAACTGCCCTCCCAAAGCTGCAACACATTCTGATAGGTCTTGTAGCCCACACGCCGTCCATCGCTCAGAATGACCTCGGTGTAGTCGTTGTTGAAAATGTGCTTGATATAAGAAATACGGGCGTTCTCATCAGCGGTAGCTTCAAAGAATGCCCGTATCTCGTCTTTGCTTGCTTTCAGGTGCGGCGTAGTGCCGAGGATTTCACGAACGGTGTCGTCGCCGCCAAAGAACGGCAGGCTTTTATCCTCGTGGCTTCGGTCGTAGTAGTCTAAGCGAAGATTACCTCCGCCATCACGATCTCCTGAACCCGGCTCCGGATGCTGTTCATCTTCCGAACCCAACTCATCATATCCGTCGCTTTCAGATTCTCCGTCACGCCCTCCGACGCTGCCATCTGCTCCGTCAGCATCTGTTCCAGCTCGTTCGCTCTGCGCTCCGTGTCGTTCAGATGCTCGTTCAGGGCGCAGCTCGTCAGCAGGTTGTAGTAGCGTACCTTGTGATGCTCCTTCAGGAACTTCTTCCGCATCCGGGCGTACCTGCCCATCGACAGCTCCGGCTGCTCCGGCATTGTCAGATTGGGGAGCAGATAATCCCCCTGCATCGTGTAAGTGATCTCGTTCATCGTCAGGACTCCTTTCGGTTTTTTCTTTGCCTACATTGTAATCGGCTTTGGTTTTCTCTGCAATTATGCGATTTTGACGGTCGAGGGCAAGAATGGTGCGGGAAATCTCCGCAAGTCCCATCTCCGCAATATCGCTGGTGGCATAGCCGAGGGCGTTCAGCGTGGCAGGGGTCGTAAAATTCACCACATCCCGAAGATCATCGGGTTCAAAGTATTCTCCGGCTTCAATGCCCAGGCGGGTCATCGTCATATAGGCGACGCTGTTTCGCACCGCCGTTTTGAAAATGTGGGTGATTTCTTCTTCGGATACGCCGTCTAAGAAGCTGTCCTTCACGCTGTAAAGAAGGTCGGTAAGATAGTCGGGGATGTTGTCCTCTACGGCATTTCTTGCCGCCGACTCGATGGCAACGGCAAGGGTTTCCTTGTCGTTCAACTCTCCGAAGGTGCTTTCCAGCGTGTCGATCACTTCTGCCGTGTATTCGTCCCGCATTTGCCAAATGGGAACTCTGCGGGAAAAGCGGCTGGGATGCGTGTCGGAAATATCGAAGTAGTGGACAAGCCGCTGGCGGCGTTGGTCGGCATCCTCAAAAACGGCAATGCCGTGTGCTCCACGATTGACCCAACGCCCGAACTTCTGGTTCCAGTCGTCGATCTGAAGAACGGCGGTGGCGTCCGGTCGCTGTGCGTGAACCAAAAGCTGCTCGTCAAAGCGCAGACGGTAGTTGTAGCAGGCAGAGCGGAGAAACGCTTCCCAGCTTGCGGGGCTTGCAACGACCGTTTTACAGGTTCGGTTATACAGCTCCGAGATGAAGTCGTATTTTCGTGCCATCGGCGGACACCTCCTTATCGTTCATAGTCTTTGGGCTTGATGGGTTTTCCGTTCTCATCATAGCTCTTGGGTTTGGCGGCAATGGAGTCCCACCGAATCATAGAACCTGCAAGCATCGCCTGCTCCTGTGCCTTGCTGACACCCAGCTTTTCATTGAACTTGTCTTTGATTGCTTCGTTCTCCGCACGGTTCCCATCGTTAAAACTTGTGGCGGTATAGCCCTTTTGCCAGCGGTCGATTTGAATGACCTCACCGGTAGACGGCAATACGGAATAGCACATCGGAGGAAAGGGCGGCTCCATTGGAGCGTAGGTACAGCCGCCTTGCTCCATACGCTCGGCAAACTCACAAATGTGAAAGAGATTGCATCCAACCTCTGTGTGATAGTTGTCAATATAGCGGCAGGGATAGCTTTCCGTCTTACCGTCACGGTCGGTCACAATGATGCGCTCTCCGTCCGGGATACGGAACAGCTCCTTATAGTGGCTGTCAATAAAGCGAATGTCCCGGTTGGCTTCTTCGATGTGCTTGTCCAGCCATTCCTTTACATAGCAGAGGCAATATAAGTTATAGTCGCCCCTCGTTGGATTACAGCGAAGCACGAACGCATATTTCTCGGTATCTGCTCGGAAGCCGAACTCAGTGGTATAAGCACCCTGCATTTCGCTTTCCTTGTTTTCACGCCCATAACGCACCATCTGAGAACGGCTTTGAAGCAGTCCGTACTCCTCGGAGCGCAGGGCGTTGATTACATCGTCCAAGTCCCGCTTGAACTCACCGCTTTTCCATTGCGGCCGGGTATCAAACCAAGTGGTATAAAACTGATCGCCGCTTGAGCCGAAGTCCCCACGCAGATAACCGATATTGCCTGTCTGCCCTTGAAGCTGTGAGCTTTGAGCGTAGGTGTATTTGCGTTCGGGAACGGTCAGCGGTCGCAGTGTGAAATCTGTCATTATCTTGCGCCCCTTTCTTGCGGTGTTCGTTGTTTCGGGATGTCAAAGCCGTAAAGGGCGGCGATCTCATCCCCAAGTCGTCGGGTCAGCCGGGTAATATCGGCTCGTGTGGCTTTGCCGTGATAGATTTTATCTCTCAGGTTCTCCATCTGTGTTTCGGAAACGCCGTCTTTGAACACACGGTAGAGATAGTGATTCGTGCCGTCGTGGTGAGTTGTATCGGCACGAAGATCGCCGTACTTATCTACATACCATTCGGTATAGTCGGTGTCGGCATACAGGCAATCTCGGATGTTTCCGGAGGGGATGTCCTTGTAGCCCATCACTCTGCCGTTCCATCTGCCGATGTCGCCAATGACAATGATCGGCTGGGAGAGCTGAACATTCAGGTTGACTCGCTCATCGGAGAGGTAGTCGTAATTGGTTTCCTCCATCCACTCATAGAGTGCCTGCTCATCATTCGGGTCGTCGTCCAGCTCGTTGGCTTCAAGGAACTCCTTGTAGTCCTCTCGCCAGTCGTCCACATCAAGGTTTTGGTTGCTCCAAATGATGTGGCGGTCATTCGGTCGTGTCGCTTGGCTCATCTGTTCCACCTCCCAAGTAAGAAAACAGGCGATTCTTTGCTACCAGCTCCTGAAGCTCGGTGATGATGGTCATATCTGCCACCGTTACATCGGGGATTTTCAGGATCGTGGGCAGCGTCAACGCCTTCAGATCCTTTTCGGTTTTGCAGCCTGCGTCAAAGAGCTTTGCCAGCACCTTCATTTTCTGCTGCAAGCCCTGTTCGGCTGCGGTTTTCTTTGTTGCCATAGATGTTTACCTCCTTATCGTTCGTGCTCCTTCTGAGGTTTCGTATGTAGCTTTCTGTCGAAATCACTTTTCCCGACCTCACCTTGCCACTCGAATAGCTCATTTTCTCCCGGACAGTAGAGTTTGCCGTTGTCTGCACACACAAACAGATCACAGTTCTTTATACTCGACTTCTTGTAGAACTCCGCATAGCTATATGAGGTTTTGCTTTCAGGGCAGTCTTTGCTCATAAAGCCAAGTTCAAAATCTCTTGCGGTATGAAGTGATATGAAATCAAGCGTATTTTCAGCTTTTGTGAACAAGCGATATGGGCTGAACATCCTGCCACCATACTCAAACATCAGCTTACTGCTTTGCGTATGCCGAAAAAGAATTGCTTTCTTTTCTGCCCAATCGGGCATACACTCCGGCTTTACTTCACCCAGCACATCCATACGCTCATAACGGGTATTCTTGCCGTCATAGAGATTTTTGCAAAATACGGCGCTGCCACGGGCATTTGCTGAAGCGCCGAAGCCACCGGTCACAAGGAAAAGCTGCCGATCTGCTCTTTGATACTCTGGCTTGAGGATTGCCGGGTTGATGGCGATGATTTTGCCGTTGATGTCGTTCTTATAGTGGTCGGGGATGCAGTCCGCTTGGGTGATAACCGTCACGGGAATATCCAGCTTTTCAACCTCTTCCCGAAACCTCTCGGCGTCTTGCTTGATGCGCTCTGCAAAAAACAGCGCTGCATCAATGTAGTCGTCACCAACAGCACACTCGGTGAATTTTTCAAATATGTCGTTGCGTTCTCCGTAGCAGCAGAGGAAGCGTTCTCCGTTGCTATCCTGCTCATTCTCGGCAAGAATGATTTCACGGGAACCGATATTCACGGCGCAGAGGACAGTGTAATCACCGACCTTTCTCTTTTCATTTTCCATAGCCGTTACCTCAGAGAATGCCGATGATGATAACCATACTGTCATCGTCAGGGTTGGCGTTGCGGGAGTATTCTGGAAAAAGCGACTGCACGCGCTGCCTTGCCCTGCGGATGGTTTCAAAGCACGGCAGTCCGTAGACTTTGTAGTTGAACGCAAGGTCACAGAGGGGCTGTTCACCGGCTCTGAGATAAGTCGCATAGCGGTTGTAGTAGTGCATAATAAGGATCATATCGTCGAACCTTGCTCTCGGACAGTCCTTCAAGATAGAAAGCACACGGCTTTCCACCGTTTTCTGTTGATTCATTGAATCCCTCCTTCGGGTAGTAGAAAAGGGGCGGAGTTTTTGCTCCGCCCCTTAGATAATCAGCTCACTTCTTGTTTTTCGATCTAATCTGCAAGAAGATAAAGCCACCGATGATAAAGGCTACCAGCACGATAGCCACGATGGTTTTCGGTTCCATTAGTTACGATCCTCCTTTTTCTTTTTCTTGAATCCGATAACGCCGCACACAGCAATGCCCACTGCGGACAGTCCTGCAAGGGCATAGAGCAGCGGCAGATTGGTGGTGTCGCCGGTCTTAGGCGTATCACGCAGAACATTGTGCATCTCCACAATGGTAGTGGAGCCGAGCTTGACCGTTGCCTTCTTGTCAGCAGGGATGACATACATCGAAGAAGCCGAGTTGCTTACCTCAGAAATGGTGTAGTCCCCGACGCGAAGCTCGTCAATGAAGATCTCACCCTTGTCGTTGGTTTCAAGGATAATGTCATAGCCATTTGCTCCGGTAATTCGGAAAGCGAAGCCCTTGACCTTGCCGTCAGAGGAGGTCTTGACAATTTTCAGGTTGCCACGCATAGCATCATTGATGAAGCCGACGCCTGCCTTATTCTCCACCTGGTAGGTCTTGCCGTTGGTGTCGATCATCACTTCATACACGCCGGTATCAAGGACAAACCCCTCCGGCGCTTTGGTTTCCTTGACGAAGTAGCGACCATAGAACAGGTCATTCATACCGTATTCACCGATTTCCTTTTCGGTCAGTGCGCCGAGTAGCTCATCTCCATCGTCCAGCTTGCCGGTTGCGTTACTGTCCTTATAGACCTCAAAGGTCGCTCCGGTCAGCTTATTGTCAGGATATTCGGAATCCACCTTGGTCAGATGGATGTTTCCACGGACATACCTGTTGACGATTTCGATCTCCACGACCTGCCCGTCTGCGCCGACGGTCACGGGATAGATGGTGTCATCCAGCACGAAGCCGGTGGGCTGTTCGATCTCACGGACATACCAAGTGCCGTAAGGGATGCTCTCAAAAGAAAAACTACCATCTTCAGCAGAAGTGGTAGTCATCAGAGCGTTTTCCTTTGTAAACTCGCCGTCATCCGTGCGGAACAGTCCAATCAGCGCACCGCCGAGAGCACTGCCGTTTTCATCGACCTTCTTGCCGGAAACCGAACCGTAGATCAGATCATTTTCGATTGCCTTGCCGTCATTGGCGGCAATCTTAACAACTGCCGTATCCTGATCGGCATACCCAAAGGTAACGGGATACTTGGTATCGGAGAGCTTGTAGTGACTGTCGGTAGCAAGCTCCTGCACATAGTAGCTTCCAAAAGGAAGGTCAGTCTTGATTTTCGCCGTTCCGTCCTCATTCAGAGAGATAATCTCGATCAGACCGTCTGCGGGAATGGAAGTGCCGCTGGCAGATACGATTTCCTCGGCGGCGAACAGCCCAAAGGAAATGTTCTTCATTTCACCGTTTGTGCCAATGCCGAAGCGCTCATTCTGCTCGATGGACTTTACAAGGCTGATTTCCACCTTCTGACGCTCGTTCTCGAACGAAGTCGCCGTTTCCGTAACAGCAACATTCTGACCGGCGTAGACAAGCTCGACGCAGTGGGGTTCCGGGTTGAGCACCATCCCGTGGGGTGCTGTGATCTCACGAACCTCGTATTTGCCGAGATAGAGTTCACTGCTCACGGCTGTGCCGTTTTCATCGGTAGTAACCGTGTCCACGACCTCGCCCTTCTGATTTCGGACAGTGCCGTCCTGCGTGATAATATCCTCTGCGGCGATGATCTCATATACCGCACCGGGAAGTCCACGCTTTTCATACTGCGGCTGATAGATGGTGGGCAGTTCGTTTCCGCTTTCATCTACGCCGCCGATGACGGAAACGCCGAAGAACACCTCGCCGGTTTTTTCCACGGTGATGGTGCCTTTCTGTGCCATATTGGGCTTATCCACTTTTACTACCGTAACCCCGCTTTCTTCTGTGGAATTATCCTCCGTGACATCGAAGTACACGGGCGTTTCATCAAGGACATAGCCATAAGGAGCCTGTACCTCGACAATAGAGTACCCCTTTCCAAAGGGCAGCTTTTCCGGCGTGACAAGAGAACCTTCTGCATTGGTGTAGAACACATCAATGGTGGTGGGCGTCGGGTAAGTGAAGGTCATTGTTACGGGGTTGCCGTCCGGGTCATAAATCTTGAAGCCCGCACCGGCGTAAGGAATAGTCTTTCCGGTTTCTGCGTCCTGCTTCACGATTTTGATGAAGCTGTTAAAGGGTGCATTGTTGATAAGGTAGCGATAAGTCGCCCCATTTTGAGAGATGAACACATCAAAGTCGGGCATCAGTTTGCTACCTTCCCAGCCGGATACCTGATGGACGGTGTAGATGCCGTAAGGCATATCTTTGGTCTGGGCAAAGCCGTTTTCATCACAGGTGAGATAATCACGCTCGGAAGCCTTTGCGCTATCATAGGAGCCAGCGGCTTTCAGGTACACAGCAAACTCTGCGCCGCTTTCGGGTGTTTCAATCTGTGTTTCACCGTTATCGGTGTGCTTAATGATGGCGATATTGCCCTTTGTGACCTGTTCGGTCACATCATTTGCCGTCTGATTATGCTCCACGGTATAAAGCTGCGGCTCTGCACCGACCTTATGGACAGTGGTATCAAGCAGATAACCCTCAGAGGGAGTGATTTCTCTCACCGTCCAGTCGTTATCGCAGATATACTCCTTGGTAACGAACTGCCCGTTTTTGTCGGTGGTGTAGGTATCCACAAGGGTTTCGCCCTTATAGATGCCGTAAACAGCACCGGCAAGAGAAGCATCACCCTGCACTGTGCCGGTTTCAGCGTCGCTCTTGGTAACGGTCGCGGAAAACTTCTTCAAAATATTGAGAAAGCTACGGTTCGTGACCTTGTTCCAGTTGATAGGCGCAGACTGCGCTTCGGGAATGACATAGCGAACGGCGGTGTCCACTTCCTCCACCGTATAAGGAGAAGAGCCGGAAATGAGGACATCTTCAAAGGTCGCCACGCCGTTTACATCGGTTGCGGCATACTCGTCCACGGCAATGCCGGAGAGTGAAGTGCCGTAAAGATGGAAGGTCACGCCCTCGTTGAGATTGTCCTCCGAGGACTTCACGATCTGCAATTCTCCACGCTTGAGCTTGTTGTTGAAGGTCACGGTAGACACCTGACCGGAAACCACCGTCACACGGCGGGATTCCTGCGGCTCATACTTGTCGTAATCCATCTCGGTTACGGTGTAAACGCCGGGCATCAGGTTGTCGATTTGAATTTCTCCCTTGGAGTTGGTCTTGACGGTCTGATTGATGCCGTTGCCGGTGACGGTAAAAGTAAGGTTGTCCACCTTACCGTCCTCCGAGGTCTTGACGATCTTAGCAGAGCCGTAGGACACTTTTAGGTTAAGAAACGCCTGCACGGGGTCCATAACGGTGGCTGCGTAAGTGACCGCATCCTGCATGGTTCCGTCAGGCCCATAGTGACCGTCGCTCCATACGACAACGCCCTTACGGATATTGTTCTTGCTGGCGGAGATGGTCACAGGTTCCGCAGGTGCAGTCTTAGCGGTAATGGTCAGTGTGTCACCATTGGTCGTAAAGACAATATCGGACAGGTTGCTGCTGAAGGTATAGTTCGACACCACATGATTGCTGTCGGTCAAGGTAGCTGTGTACTGATTACCGTCCCATTTCAGCTCGACAGTCTGCGCCTTGTTGGGGGTCTTGCTCATAAAGCTGGGAATGACCGTATGGCTCTGAACGCTGGCTTCGATGCTGTCGTAGTAAGCAGAGAAGCGACTATACAGCGGGTGAGAGGTGCGGTACATGGATTTCACGGCATCAGCATTGCCGGGGTCAACATGGTTGAAGTTTGCATCCCGCTCTCCGACGACCGTTTCCCATACCAGCACCTGCGTAGCCATCATGTGCGCCATTTTGTCAGCATCGGCTTCATTCTGTGAGCGCCAGTCGAGGGACAAGTCACCCTGATAACCATACTGCATGATTCTGCCCAGCAGTGTCTTGATGGTATCGGCATCAATCGTGCTGTTGTAATCAGATGGATAGTTCTTCCAATAATCCTCGCCGAATCTTGTATAGGTTTTCTCTAGTAGACGGGGAACCCCCGGCTCGATGCAGTAGCAGGCAGGGCCATCGAAGGAACCGATGGTGTGCAGTGTGGTCATCCATGTTGCCTCACCGGAGGTCCAGCCGTTCATATAATGCAGCTCATCATGACCCCAAGTGCCGCTGTAATCAAGATTAGCATCCCCACTGCGGGGGAAGCCAATGGAATAGGATTTTGCCACTTCGCCGGAAGAAGAAGCGGCAAAGGCGGTGATACCCCCGCCGAGAATGGTTGTGAAGCAGATCAGCAGCGCCATAAGCCCTGAAATGCTTCTGCGATAGAGTTTTTTCATTTGCGTACCTCCTTGTAGATACGAAAAAAGCACCGCATTGCTGCGATGCTGATTTCAAAATATTGATTTATGCGTATCCGATGTAGATCAGATAACTGCCAGCGGAGACGGACTCATACCAGACCCACACATCGGTGATGTCCGTATCTGCCGCATAGCGATTGAGTCGGGATTGTATGTCCCGTTCCAGATAGATACAGCCGGCATCCGCATCAATGGGGTTGTCCCAGCAGTACACCGCTTCACTGTTCAGCGTAAGACCGACACTCTCGGCATAGCTCTTAGCAAAACTGATCCAGTAGCTGATGTCAAAGACCGGATCAGTAGGTTCTTCTTTCGGCGGTTCCGGTGGTGTCGATTCCTCAGTTGCCGGAGGTGTGGGCTGTTCTTTTTCTGTCGGGGCAGCGGTTTCCGGTCGGCGTTCGGACTCGTCTGTTTTCTTTTCAGGTTCGCTTGGCTGTGGCAGCACTGCCGTGCTGTGGTCAGCCTGATCGGGAACCTCTGTTGTTCGGGTGTCACTTTCCGATACGCTTGCCGGGAACTCTGCGGCACGGCTATCCGTTTGCGATTCTGTGCTTTGGGGACGATCAACCTCCGTTTTCTTTTCTGCCTGAGCGGTTTCGGATTCGCTGGGGACGATGTTACTGTCCGAAGAAGAAATAGGGTCAGGCGTTTCTGCAATATGCAAGGTGTTGTTGCATCCCGTAGTCAGACACAGAAACACGGCGAGTAGAATAACTGCGATTTTGGATTTCATACGCTTCACTCCCTTCGACTACATTCTACCCGATGAGAACCGTTCCGACAAAGATGCGTTTTGAAGCGTAACTTTTCATCATACCGCCAAAACGCAGTTTTCCGAATTGTGCGAACTCCGTTTGCTCTTAGATAGATTTAACTTAGAGAGATAGAGATAAATCAGGAGATAGTTTATTTCGGATAGTCTGGAAGTTCTCAGGGGTTGGAGTGTGAGGAAGGGGATAGTAGGAAACATACTCCGTGTGTCTATCGGCTGTCACGCTCTGCCCGCTGACGAAGAAAGCGACTGTAATGTTCCAGTGCTTTGACCACATAATCCTCGGTTTGGCTTACGGGGATATTTTTGGGGATCAGACTTCGCACCTTGTCCCCACGCAGGACGATCTTCTCCCGCTGGTTTGGTTTCTCCTCGCCCATAATAGCGGAAACAACCTCCGGCGTGAGTTTTCCATCTGTGAAGAACTTCCGCATACGAATGGTCTGATCGTGGGACGGGGTGCATTGGTTCAGGTCGATTTCATCAACCACCGCCCGCTGGCTGTCCTCGTCCAAATAGGAAAGCTCCACCGCAGGGCGCATTTTAATTTTGCCCTCGTCCACAAGGTCGAGTAGTTCAGGCACAAGGTTTGTCAGACGGATATAGCGGCGAATCTGTTCACGACTTTCGCCAACTTCGTTGCCCAAAATCTCATTAGTCCGTTGACCATCTAAATCTGACACCACTGGTGTCGGATTTTCTTTTCGTGGTCTACCGGCTTGCCTGTTCATAGCTTCCAGCCGCATTTTATAGGCAAACGCCTTTTCTGAGGGAAGTATCTGCGACCGCTGGTAGTTGCTCTCCACCATCAGCACAGTGGCAGCATCACGGTCAAGGTCTACGACCTCGCAACGGAGTGCTTCAAACCCGGCAAGCTCGCAAGCTCGTTTTCGCCTGTGGCCGGAAATCAACTCATATCTGCCGTCCTCTTTCTGACGGACTGTAGCCGGAGTAATGACTCCTCGCTCCTTGACACTCTCCACAAGCTGTATCATATCCTCGTCATCCCGTACCTTAAATGGGTGGTTTGGAAAATCATCGATCAGCTCAAGTGGAATATCCCGGATTTTACTGAGTTTGGCATCGTCCCGAAGCTCCTGCGTCGTGAAAAGTTCATCGAGCGTCGGTAGAGTGAAGTCGCTCTTTCTTCCTGCCATCTGCGGACACCTCCTTTGCGAACTCAGCATAAGCCTTTGCAACTGGGCTACTCGGCTCATACTTGTAGATGCTTACGCCCTTGGAAGCAACCTCAGCGGCTTTCACCGCCATAGGAATGGACGAGCGATAAATCTTAATCACGCTCCCGAAATTCTGACGCAGTGCGTCTGCCGTGCTTTTGGCAAGGTTGGTGCGGTTATCCACGATGTTCAGAAGAATACCGTCGATACGCAAGCTCGGATTGATGTACTGCCTGACCTTTCCTATGGTCTGCATCAGTTGAGTCATTCCCTTGGCGGGAAGATACTGCGCCTGCACAGGAATGATGACACTATCTGCCGCCGCCAAAGCATTCAGAGTGACCATACCGAGTGAAGGCATACAATCAATCAGTAAATAGTCATAATTGTCTTTGACTTTGCTCAGATAACTTCTCAAAATGGTTTCACGGCTCATTGCGGTGACAAGCATCATTTCCATAGCGGACAGCTCGATGTTGGCAGGAAGCAGATCGACATTTTCCTCGTGATGCAGAATACCACTTTGCGGGTCTGTAAGATCGTCACGGATAACCCCGGATAGCTTATCGGTAATGGTCGTCGTAAGACTGTCATTATCTCGCCATCCAAGGCAAGTCGTGAGATCGCCCTGCGGGTCTGCGTCTACAAGGAGTACCTTCTTTCCGAGTCGTGCAAGTCCAACACCCAAGTTGACCGTTGTGGTCGTTTTGCCTGTACCGCCCTTCTGATTGCAGATTGCAATCGTTTTGCAGTTTGCCATTTTGCTTTTCCTCCTTCTTAAATAGATTTGGATCGTCTGATCCACCAAAACACAGGAAAGGTATCCTGTGCTTTGGTGGTCGCATTTAATTCGATCTCATCCCCCAAATGCGTAAAAGGAAATCAACAGGCGTTCGGTTGCTGACCGAACTCATAGGAATCTCACCTCTGCCGGGTACTCCGCCAGCCCCATAGGGAAGTATCATTGTCCCTGAATCG